>Ga0115842_100701_pt1 | contig 13620 bp, 13 predicted proteins | sample InSIn2SAF170_2_FD_83856 | JGI IMG/M metagenome (GOLD analysis project Ga0115842, IMG submission 83856)
AAAGACAGTAGATATCAAGTCTATCTTCGAACAGGAGGAGAACATCGATGTCATCGGTATCACCAAAGGTCACGGTTTCGAGGGTGTCACTCACAGATGGGGAACAAAGAAATTGCCCCGAAAGACACACAAGGGTCTACGAAAGGTTGCTTGCATTGGTGCTTGGCATCCAAGCAAGGTCATGTTCTCAGTCGCTCGTGCCGGTCAAAACGGTTATCATCACCGGTGAGTGGTTGCAGTCTATTGTGGATTATCTTGGGGCTGTGCTGACCTTTCGCTCCACCTTCTCAAACAGAACATCGATCAACCACAAGATCTACCGCATCGGCAACGGTGCTGACAAGACTTCAGGTGCTACTGAGTACGATATCACCGAGAAGACTATCAATCCTCTAGGTGGATGGGTTCGTTACGGTGTCATCCAGAACGAGTGAGTAGCGGTTGCCTGCCCTTTTCAACAACAGCAGTGGACTGACTGATACTTTCCCCTCTTTCTCCAGCTTCATTATGATCAAGGGATCATGCCCAGGTGTCAAGAAGCGCGTCCTCACACTCCGAAAGTCACTCATGACCCACACATCCCGCAAGCACCTCGAGGTTGCCAACCTCCGATTCATCGATACATCCTCCAAGTTCGGTCACGGCAAGTTCCAGACCATCGCCGAGAAGCAGGCTTTCCAGGGTCAACTCAAGGTCAAGGCATAAATCGATTCTTCGATGCAATCTTGACTTTCTCATACAACTTCATCTACCCACACTACCTTGCGGCCATGGAAAGTATCTGTGGTAGTACATGCAGGCGAAGAAAAGAATACTCCCTTGCCCGTTCTTCGCTTGGTTATCTTGTCTACCAATCTTCATAGCAGACTTTCTCGTTGTCGCTTCCTATCTTACACACACCAAAAGGGTCGAATAGTACGCAAATCGCTGCAATGCATTCGGGAGTATTGAAACATTTATCAAAGATCTGACGGGGCTACTTGGCTGTCTACCTCGCTTGGCCGTCAAACACTGATCTTCTTGTCTTATTGTTTGCGTGTCTTTTTCTATGCGGGATTTTTCAAGTCTGCTACCCATTACACCTTCCTTGCTCGAACTAGATACAACGGATCTCCAGTCCACGAAGGCTTCAATACAATTACTATCTCTATATCTTTGTAGAGCTGGCCAGGCTCTGCCTTGTCTGTCGACTGACTAGACGTGCCTGCGAAATGAAGATAATCCGCTACCATATCGCATCGCTCGTCTTCGCTGATATTCAGCCAGCGACCAACGACCTGCGAAGACGAGCTGCGTTAGTATACTTTATAGCACATGCGTATCGATAACCTTACCTTCGTAGGAAAGCACCTATTGCTGAAAGCAAAGTGGACACCTGCATCTTTCTTGAGCACTTTAGCAAGATCGGCTAGCATTTCTCTCGGTTTGATTAAATAATCTATAGAGACACTACATATAGCAGCATCGAATTTATCCTTTTCACTTGTAGGAGACGCTGCCGCAGCATTGACGACCCTCGACAAGCCTTCAGGGTCTTTATTGAGGTCGATAATATGATATGTACTCAGAGCTCTGTTCTTTGATAGCTCGGGTTCATTCATGCCTACTCCGATGACCTCGATATTTCTAGGGGACCAGGATTCAGGTAGATGAGATATCCAGGATGATGCTAGATCTAGAATGCGTGGCTTTGCATCTGAAGAAGTGGAAGTGCCTACTTCTGGTAGAACTGAACCGTAGTATGTCGATAAAGCTAGAAGTGGGGTACTATTTCAGCCTGTCATCATTACATGATAAGAATTGCAGACCTACCATCTATACATCGGTCGTCGATGTGGGTTCTATACACGCATTACAAGGCAATATCAGCCAGTTGCTTGACTTGATGAAACTCAATGCCAAGTAATGGCAATAAGAACTGACACTGGCGAATTATAAAATGTAGCATCTTCACTTTCATCCATCCGTTCGAAATCTCGAGCAGTATAAGGCCATTCTTTCGGAAAACCATTCTTTCTCTGTCGAACAGTATAAGAATTCATAACTTGACTTGATAATGAAAATGCAGAAGAGTTTCGGATCGACGTCGGTTTGATAGAGTAGTATCGTGAAGCTGTGAAGATCGCAGAGGCTGCTGTGACGGCTGGCACACCTATTCGTAGTAGCATGAAGCGAGAATCCGAAAGCCTTGAAATATTATAGGAATCTGATATAAAGGCAATGTGGAAGCCTTGATATTGAGGCATACTGTAAGACAATCCAGAGTCGGCCGACACGTGCACTTCCCAAGATCGAGAAGTGGCAATGAATGGCTCGAATGAATGCTACTATGTCACACGGGGGTCTTTATTCATTCATAGGGTGAATTTACTAGTTCAGCTTGCCATCACACTACATTTCGGGAGTCGTGGATAGTCTTCACATGTTTGACACCTCGAGTCCATACGTTGTCCTCACGCATAAAATTTTCTAGAGGTCGCTCAACCCTGTGCCTGTTGCTGAGCGGTCTTACAACTCAAGCTTCTGCAGCAACTCTGTACATGCAATACGCTCAGGCCATGCCCACGATACAAATGTGGAGCTCCGCATTTTTCCTTCCCGACACTCCATAAACTTGAACTCGTAAAAACACGTGACAATGCATGTATACTCCTGAAGTGGGCGGAGCAAGAGCAATAATAATAGCTGTATAGGTGATGTGCTGCAAGGAACCAGATGAGAACCAAGTGCCAAAACTAGGCAGGCAGTCAGGCCACGCAGCTTCGGGCACGCGGTCGACTTTCCAGATCTCATCGATATCGGGGTGGAAGTAGTAGACGATCGCAAGGTTCAATTGAGAGACAAAGGTCTCTGACTGTGTGCTTGGTATGTGTACAGGTGGAGTAGTAGGTACTACTACGCTGTAGAAACTTGCTTCATATAAAGCACAACTTCAAAATTCAGGGCAGCTGTATACTTGTTTTTGGGGTGCTGAGATTGCCATATCTAGAGATTGACGAGGGAACCAAACTCTATTGATTTCAGTACAAAACCACTGTCGCTTGTCGTATGATACGTGGAAGGTGTACAGTATTTCACAAGCTCGGCCCGCTGGACGATTTTCATCCTTTTGTTCAGGCATAGTGGGCCGTTACTGCGTAGTTACCGTAGGAGGATTTGGTAGAGTCAGGGTTGTTCTCTAGAAGTAAAATGGTACCGACATCGTGGAAAGCGAGGAAAAGACAAGAGTGGGTTCTGAATCAACTGAATTTTTACAATTCGATACCGCACTGAGGGCGGCCTGAAAGCGACCAAGGAGGTAGAACAGGCCTCATTGCTCTCCTTATTGCTCTTATTAATTATATGATGACAACTCAGTAGTATAAGCACAGCATCATACCGTAGAGCCACGCGAGCAAGTAACAAGACCCGAACCTCGACAAGACCTCGATCAACATCGATTGCCCTTCATTAGCGTTTATTTGGGCAGCACTAATTAGTCCTGTCATACATTCTGTGGGGGGAGAGCCATTCAGACTTTCCATACCGTAGATATAGAGAGGTGTGTGCAAAGTGCAGTTGTCATTGGACTGTTCCTACGACTACAACCAAGTTACTTCAACACCACCGAGATTAAACTAGACCAATGTCCCCGACCGCGCCAGGTCAATTGCAAGACGGCGAGTTCCAGTACCAGCAGCAGCAGCAGCAGCAGCAACAGCAGCAACAGCAGCAACAGCAGCAATACACGCCAGAGCAATACTACGCTATATTGCAGCAACAGCAAGCGAGTATGCACCAGCAACAACAACAAGCCTACAATCAAGCGCACCATACTATACAGCCACAACAACTGCCAGGAACTCCAGCTCCAACTACAAACAACACCAGCCGCCATGGTCCGACAACTTCCTCATCGAGGAGCAAGAATGGAGTAGGAGCAATGAAGCTGGAAGGTAACGCCAACAACAGCACGCCTGCAAAACAGAGACAGGATTCAATGGACAGTTCATCAAACGACAGAGATGCTGCTAATTCATCGCTCAACAAGGACGGACAACCCCAGAAGTTCTCCAGAAGCAAGGGTGTAAGTACATACTTAATGACTCACCGTCATGATACGTAGGGGTGCGATAGCATAGTAGGATGCAAGCTTAACAGGACTTCACTGCATGTCTGTGGGTGCCCGTTGCGAGACAATCCATCTAATGGAATGCGTCGCCGTCATGCTGTTCGCCACCCCACTCGTATCATATACCTCAAGCATCCAGCTTCACCACCACCAGTATATATGCCACAAGTACACAGACTGACTATTCCTTCCATACAGGCCTGTCAACAATGTAGATCTGTCAAGCAAAGATGTTCCGGAGCCTCAAAACATCCTTGTGAACGATGTCAATTGTGCGTGTAATATCTCTTCCGGTTCTTTCCTCGTGCTATGCGCACTTGCAGAAAAAGCACGCATGCTTACCAAATGACTTGATGCCATTACAACTTCGCTTGTCCACCTCCTTCCCTTGTGGTACACCTTTTCGGACGGAATGCCAATGCGACCAGATACAAACTCGAGTGTATCTTCTCGAAAGACCCCCCACAACCGAAAGATTCTGCAAAACAACCTGCAAAGAAAGCAGTTGGAAAGCAGGCTTCCAACGATCCTGAAGGTGGTGCAGCTGTTTTACACAGGTGTGTTTGCTTTGTATGGACCTTCTTCCAGAAATTCAAGTCTGACTGACTTTGGTGTTGTCATTCTCCGCATCTGCAGTCTACGAGCTATCACCGAAAGACTTCGGACTATTGAAGATCAGATAGCAACTACCAACAGGAACTTCGGCAATGTCACAATCTCCGGTCCCTCTGGTTCACAGCCAGATAATCATATCAGCGGGAACGTCTTTGGCTTCGATAGGGACGTGAAGCGACACTCTCCTGCGAACAATGATCTCAATCAGTCCGTTGACTCTGCTGACCTAGAACCTAGGGACCCTGTGTCTACCGTATCAAGCGCCATCAAGGATCTCGACCAGCTGCTTAGTGCAGCAGGTGGCAAGCCCAGAGGAAGCAAGACCGCCAGTGGTTCTGCCAGCCCACAATCTCTCTTCTCAAGCAATCCCACTGGCTCAGATAAAGGTCTGAGCCCTGCAGGTGCAAATCCTTACAATAGTGGTGTGCCCCAGTCCGTCCGTGGAGACAACGACAAGAGGCCTTACGAGCCTGATGTGCCCGATGCAATCAGTCGAGGCTTCGTAACAGTAGAAGAGGCTCAACAATTATTCGACTTTTATTTTCAAAGATGTGCTCAATGGACTCCCCCTCTTGAGTTCCACAACGATCGCAACATGTATCATGTCCGCCGACGATCTACTTTCCTCTTCCATTCCATCCTATCGGTCGCTTCGTACTTTTGCTACGTACCTCAAGGCGAAAACGGCTTGCGCAAATACTACGCTATTGTGACGACACTGGTCGAATCGCTGGCTCCAATCGTAGTCTGTCCAAACCCAGCAGAACTCACTGTTGACCTTCTCATGGGTCTGCTCATCTGTATACTCTGGAAGCCCGTTCGATGCGGCTCACAAATGCAACTTGGACCTGCTGGATTTTCCGAGCTTCAAGCACAATCTAAAATAAATCCATCTTCTGGATACATCATGGGCGGTTTGGCTCTGCGGATAGCACAGCTTCTTTCGCTTGGAAGACGCGCATGCAGCTTGAACTCGCCCCCAAATGACAAAGACTCAGTCGCTGCATGCAGACTCTGGTTATGGATCAACCTCATTGATAGCCAAGGTGCCCTAGCCGAAGGTAAACAACCAGCTCTTGATCCCAGCGACGCTTTGCGAAATACTAGACTGTTCGCGAGTTTGAAGAGCAAGCCAGGCGATGTCAGGCTGGCTGCTATGGTGGAATTATAGTGAGTTGGCACATTCATCAAGCGCGCTATTTGAACGCTAATCACCTCCCATTGTGATAAGTGCCGCTGTCGTGCCTATCGTTGCTATGCATCATGGAGCTCAGAAGACAGATTTCCGCTCTCTTTACCGAGCGAACAGCGTTCTTGACAAGTTGACCACCTATTGGGCCCCTCGAATCGAAGAAGCATATAAAGCAGGAGATACTCTTGCTTCCACCTTCCTCAATATCTTCGCACCTTTTGTACGCCTCGTCTTGAATGCAGACGTATTCCGAACTTGGCTTATCAGGCAGAAGCAACAATCGAAAGATGGACAGGTAGATACGGATAATGCTCGCCAAACTTTAACGAGCGAAGAGGCAACCTGCGTTGGCCTGGCGGTACAAGCTGCGGAAGAAATGCTTTATTACCTATCAGCTCAGAGCAAAGGTGATGGTGCAGCTAGAAGACACGATTGGGCTCCTCGAGACATGACGACGGGACATCGACCAGGCTTGAATCTTGATCCAGAAGTTGCGCGAACGCTATCAGGATCTATAGATCAGATACTCTTGATTGTTTTCGCTTTTCCACCTCTTTTCCTCGCACAATTGCGAGCTTCGAATCTAGTCAATTGCGATCTGGACATGGCGCCTGAGATCACCAACGATTTATACAGCTCCGGTTTGCCTGCAAAGTCACTCTTACCAGCTTCAAAATTCATGCGCTTGATGGAACTATCAGCGGAATTTTACGAAGCTACTGCACCAAATGGTGACTTCCCATCGATCGAACAGGCTACTTTGCTACGTAGCATCTCTTGCATGTCCGTACCTGTCGATGGCCCACCGCCCCCCGATTTCAGCCAAAACGGCGCAGGCAATACACAACAACAATATGGACAGTCATGTGTGGTGCCAGGCGTTCTCAATGCTGACCAGACGGGTACCTGGGGTCTACACCCCTCACAAGCCAGCAAGACCCACCAAGAATACATGCAGCACATCGAGGCCAACATGTCAGGCACCAATACTAGCTTAGCCTATCCCTACAATCAGATGGTCTATTCACACAATGGTGCAGACAGACTCGATGCAATGCTGCAGAACACCGTACCGGATCCCACTACTGCAACGTCTCTCCTTGGTTCTTTCACCAAAGTCGATGCAGACTGGAATGCATTTTTCTCCTCAGCGGCTCTGAACAGCAATAACTACGCATACAGTGACAACGGAAGCGCTCCAGGTACCAGTGGCGGGACAGGCATGCCTCTAGATGTCTTCGGCAACAATTTCGGGGGTAGCGGAGTGCCCGGCTTCAATGCTTTGCCAGCTGGCCTCGCAAGCACGAAATATGCCGGTCAGTCCCCTGACTCAGTCAATAGCTTCTTCACTGGCGGCGCGGGCTCCAACAACGGATACAACGTTTCGAACTCCCCTGTACAAGTGCCCTTCGCTCAAATGGCCAACAATCGCCAGCGGCTTTACTAAACTAAGGTAACGAAAACTTCACATCTACCATTCTGTATCATCAAAAACATATGCCATGCGAACATCTTTTACGCCGACAGCGTTACCACGACGGACAATTTGTGCTCTATTCATCTTTCCTCATCAGTTTCGCACGTTAACAATTTTCACTGGCCTCCACATAAACAAACATACTTTACAATATCATTGGGTTAGTTCAGATTGCATCAAACATATACGTAGGGGTCATCTGTCAATGATGTTGATTCAATACACGTGAAGCATCATATTCTTAGAGTCTTTGAAATCTATTGGTCCTACAATTGCTTCTGCCCATTACCCGATGACTTTGGAAAGGCCACTTCGCACTGAAGGGATAAATGATATCAGCCGACCAGCATCGCTCAGATTCGTCCCGCTAAAACCTAGAGCTCACCTAACCCGCTAACAATGGTACCACCAACTCCCCCAATAGATCCAAACATGCTGCTGGCAGCCATGCCGCTTGCCCATCTGCGCTTCGAGTCGCGGTCGGCATATGTGAAACCGACTACGTTCGTGAGATTAAAGACAAGCGCGAGGAGTACGATTGGTAGGAAGGAGATATTACTGAATGAAACATGGTCGCTTCAGCATTAGTGGGCGGCTCTAGCGCCAATGTGTAAAGTCACGCACAATTTGAGAACAGCAACGAAGAGCAGCGCAATCCACGCGGTTGGATAAGCGTATAGCGCAGTCCAGAACATCTTCGAATCCACTGCATTGGCTGGTTGAGATGGCTGTAAGTCATGGTCGGAAAGTCAGTTATATATTGCAGGAGTTTTACGGGCTCCCATCAACCTACATCTCGGCTTTCAAACACCCAGTAGCTGAGAGGAAGTCAGTGTTACACATCGCTGCCATTAAGCATTGACCACTCATTCACCTTGTGCCATCATCATCAACCTGATTCCAAAATCTTAGTCCTACTAAGACGCGTCCAGAGATGTTCTGCAGATATATACAGTAAGCTCATGTTGAAGCATAAACGATGTCGACCGCCTACTCTGACTGTCCAGAAATCCATGGATAACAAGACAACAACCAGAACAGTCTACAGATGAGGCAGAGTGAGCCGAGTCGCTCAGGGTGGGAGGGATGTGGCAGAACACAGCTTCTTGCGAAAACGAGAACTCGAGTCTCTTGCACGTGCCGTGGGGAACAACCGTCTCATGCAGTAATGAGACCAAACTTACCGAGAACACATCTGAAGCGGAAGTTACAGCGTCAGCCAATACTCTAATCCAGTGTATAGCACAGCTTCGTGTTGAAAGTCCACTTACATGAGCTGCTGAAGAAGCCGCATAGCAGATACACAACGATTGCAAGAGAGCGGAAGCACAGCAGGAAGAACAGCGCGACAGGGTGCCTGTATCAAGCGCAGTAGCAGTATATTAGGTATTGTTTCAGTCCAGTTGATGATCTCTGCGCCTATATCACGCACGCTGATTGCTCCCAGATTGACTGCTCTCTTTGCGGCGCGTTCATCTGGCCTTGAGCGCCAGCAGGACCAGACGTTGATGATGATGGTGGGGCTAGCTGATTGTTCGCTGCTGTACTAGAGCGACTGTTCTTGCCAGTATTTGCACCTCTTCCTGCTTCCAGATCATCTTCAATATCCGGTGCTATCGTGTCGTTGGTGCCTCCACTTGACAGCAGGTTTGTCGTTGAAGGTGATGTGAAGCCTGACATTGCGAGAGACGTACACCGTTTCAATTGTTACGTACTATGCTCTTGATAATGAATCGAATGTAGCTGTTCCTAGCGAGCTATGACAAGATAGCAAGACATTCGAAGTTCAGTATAAGCCAACCTGATAAACTGCAATCAGACGCGCCAATATCAAGACAAGATCCAGAATCTCTCTATAAAACATGTTTGTCCAGATTTATACTCTACCACTACGAATCTGTATTGACATTACTGGGATACATCATGCTTTGTTCGCCTACAACTGACTGGCTCTGTGTTACAAAATGATTGATGAAACTCATACGACATGATGACGCCTGGGATTATTGTATGATGACTGAACGACTAATTTGCGGATTAAGATGGTATTTCATGACTTCGGGAAATCACGGATAAAACAGGAAGCCTTCAGTTATGGACAGTAATGGGTTGTAAGCTTGAGCAACTATACTATAGGAACAGGGTCCTGCGAGGTTCAGAAGGAAAGTGATTGTTCGACGATACGGGTGAAGAGAGGACTCTGTGAACGAGATCAAGTAGATTCAAAGCCACTTGCAGAGCTACTGTATCCATCAGTGGTCTCCCAGCCGCGCTTCCCAAGCCAACCAGTCTTGCCAGATATGAAGCGATGATTGCGGAGGTGTACAGCGGGTGGTCGATCTCGAGAGGAGACCTGAAGACATTGATGGACGAAATCGACAGCATCTTGAGAATCGATCTCCGATTGTGGACTGCTGAGTTCGGCAGCTACCTCGGCGGAGTCTGCTTTGGCTTGAAGAGCAATGTCCGAACGGCAATTAGGATAGAGACCAGCTAAGGACTCCTCGCTTGACCAAAATGGGCACTGAGAAGATATTAGATCCAGATTAGCCTCTTCAATTGTTATTACAAGACAAGATTGGGTAGCCATAACTCACCTCGCCGCAGAGAATCACATATGCAAGGACACCAAGTGCCCAGATATCAGTTTCTTTGCCTCCATACCTTTCGCCTCGCAAAACTTCGGGAGAAGCAAAGCTGCGAACAAGACGTGTCAGCTCGTCTCGTAAAATGATTGGAACAGCATAATGACTCACTCTAATGTGCCGGAGAAAGTGTCGAAGTAAGGTTTGCCCTCTTTGATATAAGCAGCCGATCCAAAGTCGATAAGCTGAACGCCTCCTTTGCCATCCAATATAACGTTCTCGTCCTTTATATCACGATGCACTACGCCATGAGAGTGAAGGAAAGCGATAGCATCTACAATCTGAACGAGGAATGACTTGGATTCGGTGATACTTAGACCCATAGGAGCGGCGTCAACATAGTCGAATAGATCTTGCCCAATGCCGAAACAGGACATCACGAGATAGTAATTCTCGCCGTCTTCGAAGAAATCAAGCATCTGACAGAGATTGGGGTGGCCGTAGAAAGATTGATTCGCAGCTTGCTCTGCTGACGTGGGTACCACAGGTGGCGCGATGCCGTGCATTCTCTTGAGGTTGGCTACTGGATCGCGAGCTGCATGTCCAGGTCCTCGGTAGATTCGTCGAATGAAGTCGAGCACATGAATTTCCATAGGTATGACACCGAGTAGCTTGTGTCGTTTGTATGCGTCGGCAAGGATGCGCTGCTTGACTATGTACTTGAGTATGAGGCTCGGCTGGAAAGGGAAAAATCGGATATCAATTTGAGAATTCGCGCCACAATCTTCCAGTCTGTTTGGACAAGCACTCACGCCAATTGGCCTACCATCGGGACCCTTCTCCCTGACCTTTCTTACTAGACCATAAGCTCCCTTTCCAACTTCTCCTTGCACTGTGAAAGAGTCGATGTTGCGCAAGCCAGTAACAGCGCTATAAGCTCTTGGATCAGGAGGACCAGTAGCATAGAGCGGTATCGGCGAGCAAGGTCTCGAAGGTGAATAGGGCGGCGCCGGCGACGACAGTAGCGAGTTTGTACCATTGACAGGATCGATGCCATTCACAACGTGTGGCGTGTGTGGTTGAGGCGTCATCATGCCGTTGTAACCCTCAGAGACAGGAAGACCTGGAATAGTAGTACCTGCTGGCATACTGAGAGACTGTCTCGACAGCGTCGGTAGATTACTTCTGTCATGCTCTGGCGGCACTTCACCGTCACTAGCAGATGTATCATCGATAGCAGAGCTCGTATCGGCATCTGCATCCGAACCAAGATCGCGATAATTGCGTTTCTTCGGACTGCGTTTCCAAGTAGTCGAAGATGAGCGGGAGATAGCAGGTGCCGAAGAATAACCATTATGGTCCAAGTGATCATCGTGTTCTGCTGTGGGCGTACCAGCCTGCGAGGGGGGCAAGGAACCATAATATTGGTTGAAAGTAGTGATAGATCCCAATCGTGGTCGGTATGCCGCTTCAATTTCGGCAGCTTGACTCAACTTCCTCGAGGGTTTGCGTGATCTCTGTGGCGAACCTTTCTCATCGATGTCACCTACTGGACTGCTTGACGATGAAGACGAAGTATCGGATTCGGATCCTGAACTTTCAGATCCACTACGCTCGTTGAGCGATTCATGAAGTCCTAAAGTCCGCCATTCCTGTTGGAGAGTAGGTGAAGCAGGGGCAGTTCAGCATGTTGCATGAGAGTAGCTTGATCGGATATGCGCGCGGAATGACAACTTACCTCCACAGATGGAGTCATGACGACTTCTCCCATGCCTCGCAATGCGCGTAAGCGAGCTTCTTCAAATCCAGTAGGCGAGAAGCCAAGCTGAAGTGCCTGGGAGACTGCCGAACTTCTTCTACTTCTAGCCCTGCGTTGGGCTATGCTATCCCATGTCGAAGGGTGTGCTTCTGCGGGGACTGGCGGATGAGACCGTACAGGTGATTGTGCCCCACTGGCTAAAATCGGAGACGTGGCACCTGACGTATCTACTGAAGCAGATGTATGGAAAGGCGCAGAAGCCTGCCGCCGTTTTTGCTTGATTAGATCTTTAAGGTTTGAATTTGAGGGATGTCGACTGACTCTCCTAGACCGCCGAGATGACGAGTTTTCAGGCGCTGTAGTGGTAGTATGAGAAGTAGCTGTGGTAGTGGTATCCGTTGTTGCTGACGAATCAGTCGATATTGTATGCGAAGGAAAATGCCCGCCTTCATCTAATGGCTGCCCTTGCGTACTCCGCCGCCGCCCGGTCGCTTTACGGGAGCGAGAGTTGAACGAGCGCACGATCTGTGCAATATCGTTGGATGATATTGAGCGAGAAGCGGATATTGCGCGTTTGGGAGAACTGCCTCCAGAAGCCATGGAAGATATCGTTTGGCTGGAAGAAGCTTGAGGAAGTGATGAAATGGATGCAACTGCATCTGAGAGAGCTTTCGCACTCAAAGGTTGACCACCATGAGTATAAAGAGACGAATATTGATGCGAGAACCGTTCTGAGGTCGGAGAAGTAGACCGTTGATGTATTTGAGACATACCCATCGTAGGGGACATGAGAAGTTCGCTAGCCATACTACTGCGGGAATGCCGGCGTACCGGCCTAGATCCTCCTTCTTCTTCGGAAGTAGTGTACAGGGGTGCCGCATCTCGCGTGCAAGGTGATGTCCCACTTCGAGGTGACATAGATCTTGACCGAGCGGGTTGAGGGGGCTCCTCAGATTGGCGTGGTTGCTGGTGTTGCTGCTTTATCCGCGAGTCATCAAAGTTATGCGGCGGTGAAGCTGAGCGAGGATACATTTGCAATAATTGCAAAGCGGAGGGCATATCTATTGGTCCTGAAGATTGATCTGAAGAAGCAGAAGTGGAAGCTAGACTTTCTTTTGATGTAGCTGGCGTTCCCGATCTTGTCGAGGACGTTATGTTTTCAGATTGCGCTCTTGACATAGCATTTGGTCTCGAGCTGTCATCGATACTGTTCCTATTCGAAGATCCAATTGTGCTGATTGAGCCTATGCTATCGCGATTGCTGCTTATGCTTCCTCGACCGATGATAGTTACGCCACTGAGAGCGCTGATAGATTGACGGACAGGATCCTGTCGACCTGAGCGTAGACGCTCATGATAGCTTATAGCGGATGAAGAAGCATCTCGACGAGGTGTAGCTGTATTTTCCGAATCATCAACTTCAGCCTCATCATCTGACATTATTATATAGATCCTTAGACTGCTCCCTGCTCGCTGCTCGCTCTCCTCCAAGCGATGCCCTTTGCCCGTCCAGGCTCATCAACACCGTCGACATTGCTCGGCGGATTAATAACACCATCTTCAACAGCATCAACACCATACAGCAGCAGTTATAATGGCAGTTACAACCTTCCAGATCCTGCAAAGTTGGCTACACCATGGAATGCAGATTCACTTGAAAAGCAGCTCGAGAATATGAAAAGAGAAGCTGCTGCTTCTTCTTCTTCTTCTTCAGCTGATACTCCTTCAACTAGCTCTAGCTCTTCTTTAAAAACAGCAGCGAGCACGTCTAATGCTGATATCACAGCTATGCCATCTCCAAATCATCAAGAAGACCTTTATTCCCCTTCTTCACAAGCAATGAGCTCAAGCTCTTCATCTTCTTCACCTCCTCCACAGCAT
>Ga0115842_100705_pt1 | contig 13560 bp, 7 predicted proteins | sample InSIn2SAF170_2_FD_83856 | JGI IMG/M metagenome (GOLD analysis project Ga0115842, IMG submission 83856)
GCTAGATCATAAACTCTAACTTTGGGATAGAACTGTCTCCTGTAGAAGCTCGGACAGGTGCCTATTTGAGGATAGCCCTATGGAACATTGCAACTCGAACTTGTGGAAGCAACAAACCTCGCAACTTTCTTCAAAGCTTTGTTTGCTTTATTCTTCTTCTAGGTATTCTTTGGGCTTGATATCATCACTCTTATTTTGTGCTATCTGGATTTCCTTCTTACTTTCCATCATCGTTTTGACTAGAGATCATGGTCAATGCTCCTTTTGAGTGAAGGTCATGAAAATTTTCCCACATATCTTTTGTTGACGAACATTTTTCCATAATTGCCTTTATAGAACTTGGTAACCCATTCAAAATTGTCTTCATTGCTCTTGTGTTGTACTGCTTGGATTCATAATCCATTGTGCTATCAGTAATATATTATTCCCATAATCCAAAACCTTGAGCCATTAAGAATTTTCTCATTCTTAATTTCCATACATCAAAGTTTCCATTGAACATTGGAACTTTCTCAATTTGATTGTCTTTAGTTTTCAAGGTTAAGGAAGAGACATCTTTAGGAGGATTGGAGGCTTTCTTTCTTGGCTTTGTCATTTGAGTTCTAAGGATAAACCTTCAAGCTGCTAGGATTTGAGTGAAGGTACTGGCTCTAATACCAATTGTTGGAAATACTGAGAGGAGAGATGAATCAATATTTCTTTTCAATTGTTACTTTTACATATTAGATCACTTATATTTAGAAGACACAATGAACAATAAGAATAAATTCTTTTATTAATTTATTCTTTAGAATAAATCAAGTACAATATATGTAGGGCTCCAACCCTAGATGAAGACACCAATCTTCAATATCCTAGGCCCCAACCTATATTTTCCAAGTAGAAACTTGGACTTCCAAGGCTCCAACCTTGTCAATTATGAGGCACCAACCCCAAGGGCTCCAACCTTATATCTGGTTCAGGCTCTGGCCTGGTATCTTGATGACTCTAATCCTCTAGGGCTCCAAACCTATCCTCCACGACACCAACCTTTCCTTTTTCAAGGCACCAACCTCTTGGACTCCAACCCTCAACTTTACTTAGTCAAGATGTATTTGGTTATTCTTCACGACTCCCTATGTCTTCTTCAACAACATCTTTTAATCTTCACCTAGTCTTTTCTTTAGTCTTCATGTCACATCATCAATGACAACCTTGATCTCTTTAGAAAGTGTCAACACTTCTCTTCATCGTACCCAAGCAAATATCTCCAAGGTCAGCTCATGATGACTTCAACACATCATTGTCTTCAATAATATCTACAAGACTAGCTTCAAGATATCTTAACAAGGTATTCAATATGTTTCCCCAACAACTAAAGGCTTCTCCAAGGTGTGCTCCAAATCTTAAAGAATTATAAAAAAAATTCCAAGAGATGACCTCCAAGGACGTCTTTCACAAAGCTTCAACGATGATGGCTTCAAATTAATGAAAGTCCCACAAATGTATTCAAGGCATGTTTCAAGATGTGATGTTAATTTTTCCTTTAAAAAGACTTCTTAAGGATACTTCAAAGTGTCACAAAGGTTGCTCAATAAATTGTCCAATAATTTCCAAATACAACGATGAACAAGTTATGCCACAATATTGCAACTTGTTGATCTTCAATGAACTCCCCCAACACAGAAATTCAACCCAAACATTATCAACAATAGGTCCTTTATAGTTTGCTCCAATAAGAGATCAAAAATGTCTTCAATAGTGGTCGAAAACTTCAAAGGTGGTCTTCAAGGAGGTGATAATAAATCTACAAAAGTGACGTCTGCTTCAAAAAATACTTCTAGAACTGCTATAAAGAGGTTGGAAGAGAGGGTTACAAACAACTTCAAAACAATCCAATAATCTACCTCAAAATAAGCCTAAATACAAAACACAATCTTCAACAAATTCTGTTCATTTGCAAGGATGTGTGAAGAAGGGCTACAAGTCTGTCACAAATTTGAACATCATAGGTATCATAGGTTGAATCTTTATGCCACAGATCCACAGACTAGGTTGAGGTTGAATTTTTTCTGTACAACAAAGCTGAAGATAGTTGCGAGGTTTGTTGCTTCCACAAGTTCGAGTTGCAATGTTCCATAGGGCTATCCTCAAATAGGCACCTGTCCGAGCTTCTACAGGAGACAGTTCTATCCCAAAGTTAGAGTTTATGATCTAGCCCAAAAAGGAGATGTTATGGATGGAAGAATCACGAGTAAGCTATCTCCAAGTGTGAGTAGTTCTGTCTAGAAGTAAGTCACTATAAGTCTTTTAGTAGAATCCCTCCATAGATCTGAGAAGAATGTTGTTACAGGTCCGAGTTCTGGAACAATCCTTACAAGCTTTGGATCACTGTTCCAAGTTGCAGTAGATGTGAGCTCCTTTGATCACAAGTAAGTGTGCTTAGCACTAAAATTAGCCCAATCAATAAGCTTCTATATCCTTCTCAGCCTTCTGATTTCTTTCTGTCTCTTAATTTGAATTTTGTGTTTTTCACTGAAATTGGATGGTAAAAATGAAGTGTTTTGACTTGTATTAATATTGATTTCTCATTTGGTGAAAAGACACATCCCTTGGATGACATGTTAAGCCTATAGAAGTCGGCTTCAGTTGGCTATCATAACTAATATAATATTTCATCTTAAAAAAATCATTTTCTCAGCAACCACTGGGAGTTCTGGGGCAAGTAAGGTCTCATTAGAAAGAGGGAAAAATATTCTTCAAGATGGTGAAGGAGCCAATGTGAATGGATGCCTCCAAGGTGCCGAAAATATTTTTTTTTGTGACTGTTTTTGAATTTTTTGTAGTGTAAAATATGGGATGACTGTTATGGAAAATTTAGTGAAGAATTTAAGGGCTTTTTCATTGTCATGACTCCAACAATGTCATTATATTTTTTCCACGTCATCATGTGGTCCTCCATGTAATCATATGTCACCAAGTGCTTTAAGTGAGGTCTCCACTTTTCATCTCTTCAATTATGTAATCATATGTCATCTAGTGATTTCCAAGTCCATGTCATATCTTCAAACATTTTCCGTGTCATCAAATGTAATCTGTTGTTATTGTTCTTCAATAGAGCTGGTTAGGGCAAGGGCTTGTATAGAAGGGCTTGTCATCATGAGCAAGGCCATCATCATGGTTTTAGGGATTTATCATCAAGATAAAGGATATCATAATATGCATGAGGTTATGGCATCTTCATGGTTAGTTCAAGGACATATAGGGCACTATGATCAAAGGGAATCTAGGGCAACATCATAGCTCACAAGAATTTTCCATCAGGAACAATGACATATTGACATCAATGACAACCTTTCCTAACAATCTCCCCCTTTGTCTTGATGGAAATATTCTTGCTCTTCAACATTATCTCCCCCTTTGACATCAATGGTAGACAAGGTGCCCAAGTACTTCCCCTATCAAGCTGCTTCTCTTCATCATATTTTCTTCCTCAATAATAGTTATTCATAGGCATGTTCCCCCCTATCATGGTGCTCTTCCTTCTCGCAATGTGGTCCATGATAGATGTGTTTAAATTTCTTCATGTGATGAACCAACTCCTCCTACTTGCATAAACTCCTCTAACTTAAGAAAGATTGCTTGCCTTGTGATCAAATGGAAGATATATTCAACAATGGTCCATCGAATGAGAAGGGATTATGTTCTTAAATGGAGTTTCTCCCAAGATATGATTTATCAAAAGATAATTGTCCATGTGTGACTCATAAAGGGTTTCATAGGGCCCTTTAAAGGATAGCTTCTACAAGAATGTTTAAGAATGACAAACACCCCTAATGGCATGCGTGGTATCCTTTTTGAAAGAGTCTTGTCGTCAAACACTTGGAATATCACATCTGCCAAGGATGTCTTAATCAAATCAATAACATGTGTTATTGGCTGGAGTGTTCAAGAGACTTTCAGATCCAAATTGCTTCCTTATCGATACTTGTGTAACTTTCTTCTCTAGCTTGGTTTTCATGGTTTTAAGGACCCAAGTCAAGTTACAATCACGTGCCATATGTCTAATGTTAAGGAAATTGAAGCACTCCATCTTGTTCATGAATGATAAATCATGACTTCTTCTTGCAAAATTGCTTCTAGGATATTGACGAGGACCATTATATTTGTCATTGTGATATGCCCCACAATATATTTCCATGTGCACAAAATTTTTACAAGAATATAAATAACCAAGAAATATACTTTGGTACGTGGCAGATGAATATTTCCTTGATGTACTTTTGAAGTTTTTTTGTCTTGGGATTCTTTGATGATATCCATTGCCTTCTGTATTCTTGACACCATCTGCAAGTTTCGTTGGAGTAGGATTTCTTCCATAGTTGTCTTGGCTCTTCTCCTTGCATTTTTCAGAACTGGGAGCATCAACATTTCTTCGAGGTTTCCTCACATCCTTGTTGTTTGAAGCATTAGGGTTTTCATCATTCTTTCTTGAGGATTCACCTGCATAGCCGAGACCTGATTTGTCAAAGGGAGACATTTGATGACTTAGGATGTCATCTAGGGTGTGATAACTTTTCAAGTTCTTATTCATCAAGTCAACTTCTGTTTTAAGAAAGACAATTTATTCCTTCATTTTCTTGCATTCTTCATCCTTCTTTGATAGAATGATCTTCATTTCTTCCTTCATCTTGGTTTCTTCACATGACTGGCCCTTAAGATAAGTGATTTCTGATCTTAACTTGGTGATGCCATCATCTTTTTCTTCTAGTTGGCATATCATGGTGTTTCTCTCCTTTTCTGCTTCATCAACTTGTCCTTCTATGAATAGCAAATCTTCCATCATCTTCTCAACTCCTTGTGCTTGTTTCCTTGCTTCTTCTAGTTGAGATCTAAGGGAGGAGACCTCTTCCTTGTATTGACAAATCTCTACTTCAAGTTTGTTCAAGCTCTTATGTCTTTGTTCACGGTGGCTTGACAAAGTTTCTTCCCTTTTCTTTGCCTTATAGAATTGATTTGTCATGGATATGAATTCTTCATGATGCTTTCTTTTGTTTTGATGAAATTCCTCCTTAATATTGGTGAGCTCCTCATCTCTTTATTTTACTTGAAGCTTGAAAATTTCAACTTCCTTCCTTGTCTTTTCCTAGTCACCATCTTGCATTTTCTTCTTACGTTCCTCATTTTCCTTTTTAAAACTGTTAATCTCTTCCGTGAAAGCTATAAGTTTAGTCAGGAGATCTTCTTCAAAGCTTTCTTTGCTTTCTTCTTCTTCTATGTCTTCTTTGGCCTTGATGTCATCACTCTTATTTTTAGCTACCTTGGTGGGTTTGGATTTCCTTCTTTCTTTCCATCATCATTTTGACTAGAGGTCATGGTCAATGCTCCTTTTGAGTGAAGGTCATGGAGTTTGTCCCACATATCTTTTGTTGATGAACATTTTTCCAAAATGGCCTTTATAGAATTTGGTAGCCCATTCAAAATTGTCTTAATTTATCTTGTATTGTACTCCTTGGATTCATCATCCATCATGCTATCAGTAATCACTGATTCCCATACTCCAACGCCTTGAGCCATTAATAAATATCTCATTCTTACTTTCCATACATCAAAGTTTCGATTGAACACTAGAAATTTCTTAATTTGTTTGTCTTTAGTTTTCAAGGTTGAGGAAGAGACATCTTTAGGAGGATTGGAGGATTTCTTCCTTGGCTTTACTGTTTGTGTTCTAAGGATCAACCTTCAAGCTGATAGGCCTTGAGTGAAGGTATTGGTTATGATACCAATTGTTGGAAATACTGAGGGGGGGGTGAATCAATATTTCTTTTCAATTGTTACTTTTGCTAGTTAGATAGCTTATATTTGAACACAAAATGAACAATAAGAATAAATGATTGTATTAATTTCTTCTTTACAATAAATCAAGTACAATACATGTAGGGCTACAACCCTAAATGAAGACACCAATCTTCAATCTCCCAGGCCCCAACCTGTATTTTCCAAGCACCAACTTGGACTTCCAAGGCTCCAACCTTGTCAATTCTGAGGCACCAAACCCAAGGGCTCCAACCCTATATTTGGTTTAGGCTACGACTTGGTATCTTGAGGAATCTAATCCTATAGGCTCCAACCCTATCCTCCAAGGCACTAACATTGTCTTTTTCAAGGCTCCAACCTCTTGGGCTCCAACCCTTAGCTTTACTTAGTCAAGATGTATTTGGTTATTCTTCACGGCTCCCTATGTCTTCTTCAAGGAGCTCTATCAATATTTTCTTAGTGTTTTCTCTAGTCTTCATGTCACATCATTAATGACAACCTTGATCTCTTTAGAAAGGGTCACCACTGCTCTTCATGATACCTAAGCAAATATCTCCAAGGTCACCTCATGATGACTTCAATGCATCATGGTCTTCAATGATATCTACAAGACCAGCTTTAAGATATCTTCACAAGGTCTTCAATATGTTTCCCCAAGAACTGAAGGCTTCTCCAAGGTGTGCTCCAAATATTCAAGAATTCTAAACAAAATTCCAAGAGATAGACTCCAAGGATGTCTTTCACAAAGCTTCAACAATGATGGCTTCAGATTAAGGAAAGTCCCACAAATGTCTTCAAGGCATATTTCAAGATGTGATGCTAATGTTTCTTTAACAACACTTCTTAAAGATACTTCAAAGTGTCACAAAGGCTGCTCAATAAATTGTGCAATAATTTCCAAATACAATGATGAAAAAATTATGTCACAACCTTGCAACTTGCCGATCTTCAATGAACTTCCCCAATACAGAAATTCAGCCCATGCAATATCCACAATAGGTCCTTTATAGTCTGCTCCAACAAGAGATCAAAAATGTCTTCGACAATGGTCCACAACTTCAAAGGTGGTCTTCAAGGAGGTGATATAAAATCTGCAAAAGTGATGTCTACTTCAAAAAGGTGATATAAAATCTGCAAAAGTGATGTCTACTTCAAAAACTTCTTCTAGAGATGCTACAAAGAGGCTGGAAGAGAGGGTTACAAACAACTTCAAAACAGTCCAATAATCTGCGTCAAAAGATGCCTAAATACAAAACACCATCTTCAACAAATTTTGTTCATTTGCAAGGCTGTGTGAAGAAGGGCTACAAATCTGTCACCAATATGAACACCACAGGTATCACAGGTCAAATCTTTATGCAACAGATCCACATACTAGCATGAGGTCGAAGTTTTGTTATACAACAAAGCGAAATTTTTTTCATAGTTGCGAGGTTTGTTGCTTCCACAGGTTCGAGTTGCAGTGTTCCACAGGACTGTCCTCAAATAGACACTTGTATGAGCTTCTACAAGAGACAATTATGTCCCAAAGTTTGAGTTTATGATCGAGCTCAGAAAAGAGCTATTATGGATGGAAGAATCATGAGTGAGCTATCTCCAAGTGTGAGTAGTTCTGTTTGGAAGTAATTCACTATAGGTATTTTAGTAGAATCCCTCAATAGATATGAGAGGAATTTTGTTATAGGTCACTATAATGACAAGTCTGAGTTCTAGAACAATCCTTACAAGCTTCAGATCACTATTCTTGAGGTCACTGTTCTGAGTTGCAGTAGATGTGAGCTCCTTTGATCACATGTAGGTGTGCTTACCATTGAAATTAGCCCAAACAATAAGCTTCTATATCCTTCTCGGCCTTCTGATTTCTTTTTGTGTTTCTTAATCCGAATTCTATGTTTTTTTACCTAAATTGGATGGTCAAAATGAAGTGTTTTCATTTGTATTAATACTAATTTTTCATTTGACGAAGAGACACATCCCTTGGACGACATGTTAAGCCTACAAAAGTCAGCCTAGGTCGGCTAATGTTTGGTCAATTTAGTGTGGTCTAAATTGCTATTAAAATGTCAATCCGGGAGTTCGTAAACTGATGAAGTGAAGTGCACTGTATGTGCTAGATAACCGTTTTCCTATTCTTTTTGTCGTTTTTGAGTTTTCTAGCTTGTTTTTGGTTTTATCTCCTATGGATTCCTAGTGTGAGATGGTGAAAACTGAAAGTTAAGTGTGGAGGGTGATGGTGGATTCTACAATGATTTTCCAAACTTAAAATTCTCAGAAAGAAAGTTTCAAACTGACTGTAATGAAATCAACTTTCAAAAAGAAATGGAAATGTATTAAAACAGTGAACTAATGACAATGGCCCAGTATCCTTGCTGCTTGTAAAGAAAAGAAAAGAAAACTAAACTTAAATCAACTCAAAGACTGAAAGCAAGTAAACTAAATCACACTACTTCAGCCCACATTTTGACCCTTCACCTTTCGACTCGCTCCGGCTATAGGAAGCAATCATAAACAATCTGAGTAACATGATATCTAAATTGCAAGAAATCAAATTGCATAAAAGGAAACTAAGATTTCACTACTCATTCATGTTTCAATTCTTGAAAATGACATAAGCAATTCAATCTCTAACTTGCAGAAAAACAAACTAAATCATACTACAACAAGTAATATTCTGATTCCTTCCTACTTGAGTCGCCGGGCTTATAGAAAGGAAATCATAAACAGATGAGTAATATGATATCTATGTACAGAAAAGTAAATAAGCAAAGCAAAACTGAAAAGAAATGACAATGCGGGAAATTGAAATTTAGTAAATTAAAATTCATTAAATGAACATCAGCAGAAAGGACAAGATGATCTCATGTCAATAGTTATCAAAAAGATGAAAATTTGCCCGGGCTGCCTATGAAAACCTGCAAGAAAACACTGATCAACTGACAGCTGTAAGAAAAACATAAATGAAAATATAAGAGCAGTGAATTATAAACATCAAAACAACATGTTATATACAAGCTAATTATCATGAAAGCAAGAGCATAATGAAAACAAATGAGAACTGTACAGAGCTTTGGTATGCAGGGGCCCTCTGCCACCTCAGCTAGTCAACGATCAGTCACAAAAATGAGCTCAGGAAAGCAGTCTTCTCATGTATTAAAGCAACAGTAAAACAGCGTAAAACAGAGTGTCGTGGGGTGCTGATCATAGTTTTCAATTACATGTCAAAAAGCTTAACTACACAACGTATATCAACGCGTTATTTATAATGAAAAGTGTTGTAACTAACTCCTAAATCCCATGCTGCTAATTGCATTGCCAGAGACACGTAGATCTCCTCAGCCCGAGATCTAGCGTAATGGTCATCATGTCCATTAAATCCTCGAAGTGGTAGCTGCTGGATTCGGGTTACGGGGTTGATCTCCAGGTGTGCCAATATCTCCGTGAGCTGAGGATTGTGCCACGTAAACCTTCACGTGATCAAAACAGAGACGTGCCACGGCTAAATTCCTTGGTTGGCCTTGCCTTTGACCCTCGTTGACCGTGACCGTTTATGAATGATTTGGCTGATCTGAAGGGACACGTTCCATGTACACGTCACCTGTAGCTTGCCCATGTAGCTCTTTTCTTCATAGGACACCTGTAGCATAGCCTTTAACAAAATGGCTACGGAAACCTCTGCTGGCTGTGGAAACTGACAAGTTTCCGCAGCTGCCTGAACAAAAATCTAAACCAAACAACAGTCATAAGCATAGTTAGGAAACCATGTCAGAAGCTCTTTTCAAACTATAATGCAATGATTTAACAGCTTGGTGAATGAAGTAAATGGGAAAAAGAAGGCTGAGAGGGTGTATAGGAAGGTGCAGGTTTGAGGCTCAACAACTAGCATAATTAATATAATATTTCATGTTAATAAAATCATTTTCTCAGCAACCACTGGGAGTTTTGGGGCAAGTAAGGGCTCAATAGAAAGAGGGAAAGATCCTCTTCAATATTGTGAAGGAGACAATGTGAATGTATGCCTCCAAGGTGTCAAAAAATATATATTTTTTGTAGTGCAGACCATGGGATGACTGTTTTGGAATTTTTAGTGAAGAATATAGGGACTAGAATTTAATGGCTTTTTAATTGTCATAACTCCAACTATGTCATTATATTATTTTCACGTCATCATGTGGTCCTCCATGTAATCATATGTCACCTAGTTCTTTAAGTGAGGTCTCCACTTGTCATGTCTTCAATTATGTCATCATATGCCATCTAGTGATTTCCAAGTCCTTCATGTCATATCTTCAACCATTTTCCATGTCATTAAATGTACTATCATCAAATGTAATGTCTTGTTATTGTTATTCAATAGAGATAGTTAGGTCAAGGGCTTGTCATCATGAGCAAGTCCATCATCATGGTTTTAGGGCTTTATCACAAGAGCAAGGATATCATAATATGCATGAGGTTATGGCATTTTTATGGTTAGTTCAAGGACATCTAGGGCACTATGATCTAAGGGAATCTAGGTAAAAATAATAGCTCATAAGAATTTTCCATCATGAACAATGTCATATTGACATCAATGACAACCTTGCCTAATAGGGGAAATTATGAGAAAAACCAAGGGGATATGAGGGGTGACCATTCCAAGCATGAAGAGTGATAGTGGAGGGTGATAGGTTAGGGGAACCAAGTTGTTTCCAAACAGTAGTGACCATCGCACAGGTGGAGGCACCTATGTCTATTATACACTGCTGGACAATGGAATTTTTTATGGAGACTGGTATTTTAAAGGAAACATATAAAGGAAGGGGGGATGTTCTGCTTTATCAACATCAAATACAATCATACGATTGTCAGAGGGATCCACAATGGCAAAAGCAGATGTTATGCAACCAACTCAGACATAGATCGATCAATGACTTAAAAATTATCCTCTTTGAGGGGGAAACCCCCTTTACATTACATAAATGAAAAATTCTTGGATTATTCAAATGAAAAAACATGCCTTCTAGATATAAGAGTCTAAGGGGTCACAATATAATCAAAGCCTACATAACAATAATAATGTAAGGGCACAACAATAACAATATTGGGATTCTATGGGGTACGATAATAACAATATGGGGACTAAATGGGAACAACAATAACAATAAGGGGATGCACTAGTATTATAGTTACCTAACATGCCCTTCTCCTTAAAAAAAGTGTTTTCCTCAATGCTTGAGTAGTTCTGGGTGCTTCTGTATAAAATTATCATCCTCCCATGTGGAATCTTTAGCGGGTAAGTTCTTCCACTTAATGAGATACCTTGAAATTGATTGATTTCGTAGCTGACGAGTTCTTGTTTTCGTGACTGCTTTATGTTCCAATATGATTTTTCATTCCTCGTCAAGTTCTAGCAATATTGTTTAAACTGGGAGCTTGTCACCTCTAACCTTCTTTAAGCATGAAACATGGAAACCTAGTTGCACTTAGGAAGATGTAGGAAGCTCCAATTTGTATGCCATAGTATCAATATTTTGTAACACCTTGTAAGGACCATAATACTTTGCTGATAATTTATTATCCTTCTTAGCTTACTTTAAGGACATTTGGTTGTATGGTTTTAGCCGTAAAAATACCTAGTCACCTACATCAAAACTTATTTTGCTACGATGCTGATATTCCTGTTGTTTAATTTGATTTTGTGCCAAAGTGAGGTTATCCGTTAAGAGTTAGAGAGCTTGTTGTTGATGCTCGATGTGACCTTCCACTACTTGAACCTTAGAATTTTCTCTTAAAGATGATGTGATGGACGGTGGATGATATCCATAAAGTGCCATAAATGAGGTCATTTTTACTACAGTATGGAAGGGAGTTTTATGCCACCATTTATCCAGAGTAACCACTTGACCCATTGTGTTTGTTTATTAGACAAAGCAACAAAGATATCCTTCCAAACATTTGTTCACTCTCTCAGTTTTCCCATCAAATTGAGGATGATATGATGAGGTATGAGCTAATTGAGTACCCAAACAATAAAATAATTCTGTCCAAAAATTTCCAATGAAAATGGGATCTTTGTTTCTTACAATAATATTTGGGTTTGCATGTATCTTTTGAATTATTTCCATAAATGTGGTAGCAGCTACATTGGATTTAAATGGATGAGATAATGCACAAAAATGTGCATACTTGGTAAGTATATCAACTACCAGCATGATGACACTTTTTCCTTTGGACTTTGGTTAACCTATGATAAAATCCATTGAAACTTCCTACCAACATTGACTTGGAATGGAAAAAGGTTGTAGCAAACCGAGGGTCTTAATTGTCTCAATTTTATTTTTATGGAAAATCAAACATTCAGGTGCAAACTTTTGAATATCAGATTTAAGGCCATCCAAAAAAATTCCTTCTTAATCCCGTGGTAAGTTTTTAAAAATCGTGAGTGCCCTTCTAAGAGAGAGGTGTGCAATTCCAAAATAATCTTTTGTTTGAGTTGAGAATTCTTTCAAATATATAAGCGATCTTTGTACCATAATGAATAATTTTTCCAGCTAAATGTATCAGATGTACTAGGATCTTGCTACAACTTTTAAATGATTGTCCACACTTCTTCTTCATTCTTCCATTCATCCATTGCTTCGATTATCCAATCTGGTTGGATAATAGAAATGACACAAATCAATGCTTCCACATCCTCATCCTTTCTTGAGAGTGCATTTGCAACAACATTTGCTGCCCTTTTTGGTAGATGATTTCAAAGTCATAACCCAACATCTTTGTGTTACAGGGATTAATGTCTATATAGAACTGCTCTATCCCACTAAGGTATGGTAGCTACCTTAGAAACAACAGAAGAAAGTCTACTTTTATTCCTTTTATAATAGATAGATGGGAGAAGAGTAAGGAGGCCAACCTTTGTCTTTCACTTGACTCCTTGTTTGATTCTTCCTCCTTCTCACAGCCTTTCGATGCTTGTCCTTTCATATGCCCAGCTTCAAGGAACACCTACGGGATCACAACAACACAAGACTATGCAAGAACACGGATCTACTAATATAAATGATCTAGGGTCAGTATAGATTAACCATACAAATGCATAAACATGGATTACACAAAGATATGGAAGGAAACAAGAATAGCTTTATTGATAATCAGAGTGAAGTCAAGAGAGTTACAACCAGCTGTTCCGAACCAGCATCATCCTCTTGACAAGAAAAGTTCTCTTTTCACCTCATACCAAAGCTTAGATCACCCAACATGCACTGATATCACCTCAAGAAACTAACAGCAATTCCTTACAATATGCCCAATTCCAACCTCTGGATCTCTTGGATGAGGGATCCATATATAGCCATCTTGTCAGGGGTATGAGTCAGCTCTTTGTTTTTTATTAGTGTCCCCCCACTGATAGTCCTTGCTTCCACTTGGAGATTGAGCATCTCTTACTCATCCTTGGTCGAATTCAGAGAGACAAGTGTCACAGGAGAGAGTTATGGAAGATTCCATGCCTTTCCACCTTGCAAGATGACACTGCCATTTGTCTCTTTCCCGATAAGCGCACCCCATAGAAGGGCTTTCTGCACTTAAGCGCACCCCCATAGTGTATTTAGGTGGGCTTAAGCGCACCTTGACCATGGAGTAAGTGCACTGATCTTAAATTGACCCATTCTGAGTAGTTTTTCATGGAGAACTTCTGGGAGAAGCTGTAATCATTTGACCTTGTTCCTTTAGGGGTTGAAACAACACTTTTAGGGACTTAGGATCGTTTAGTTTATGGATATTTGCTGC
>Ga0115842_100706_pt1 | contig 13532 bp, 13 predicted proteins | sample InSIn2SAF170_2_FD_83856 | JGI IMG/M metagenome (GOLD analysis project Ga0115842, IMG submission 83856)
AGTTAGATTTATCATGGCACATCATTTTGTGCCAAAATTTTTGTAAAATATGCGGATGTAACATTTCTTCATAAAATAGTATTCATATTTCAACCCAACTTTTTCATAGATGTTTTTCTAACTGGAAGAGGGGCTAGGGTAGGTTCAAGGGACAGGAGAACATTGGATGGCTGAATCTATTGTGGTTAGACGTTTATCTTTCAGTTATATTGTAGTATAATTAGTTTGTGTTATAGATTTTTTTTTTTATTTTTTCATAAACCATAAGTTCTTTTTAAATTAAGATTTCATAACTCACATTTTAGTGTATATTAATAACATTTGTTCAGTTTTATATGTTACAAGTATTGATAGAGTGCTTACACATTTTTTTTCTTATTAAATTACTTATATGATCATTAATATGACGGTTACAAGTTTTGAGGCTAAGTATTGATCAAGTTTTAAGATTCATCCATAACAAGCAAGTTTAGAAGTCTGAATTTTTAAGTTTTGCTAATTATAGAATAGTCTTAAATACTTTATATATTAGTAGGGATTTTTTACTTTTAGTGACGCTTTCTTTACTTTGGGTGATATTTTTTTATGTGTCACAAGATGACAATCCTTTTAGTGTCTTAAAAAATTTTATGAAAAATGCTTATAGCATTCTTTCTTTATACACAATAAAACTAACAGATAAATGAGAAAATAAAAACTACAATATTCTTTTAAATAATGCATATGAACAATATAATCTCAAAAACAACAAACGATATGTATAAATGAGATATGTGGTTATGAACTATGAAAGGGGATAGTGTGTCTTAGATAAAAGAGACTGGCAAAACGAGTATAGTTGACCATAAAAGACAATAGCATATTGTTTCTGCAACTTTTAAGTAAGGAGATGGATAGACAATGATTATTGGTTGCTTATGTCTAATTTTTTGGGGTTGCATATTGCAACATCCAAAAAATGGCATTTACAGATAGATGTATACAAGTAATAAAACTTTTGAGAAAATTGGTATTGAAAATACGAAACATTTTACGTATTAATGTAGATAAATAATTCAAAGTTCGAGAAGATAAAGAAAAACACCTATGAAAAAGTTGGGTTGAAATATGAATACTATTTTATGAAGAAATGTTACATCCGCATATTTTACAAAAATTTTGGCACAAAATGATGTGCCATGATAAATCTAACTTAAAAACATTCCCTCTCTCGATATAATTGCCTAATAGATGTGATAATTGTTGGTGGTAAAGCGCTCAGAACAGGGTGGAGATAATCAATAGCTTATCACATACCAATACAGGTTACCGGATATCACTTGGAATCGTGTTATCACTTTCCAAAGTAAACTATTCGACCTTAATGTCTGGGTATCACGAATATCTACTCGGGATAAGACCAAATGTATGTTATTGAATTAGGCACAAATCAATAACCCTTTTGCTTTCAAGTGGTTTCGCTTTCTTGTCTATGTGTCATGCATGATAAGATTTCCTATTTATAGGAAATTACTCTTAACTAGTCAAATGGAATTATGAGAATTAATCGGCCCATTAATCGCCTCATAATTATCCCCATTATAGCTAATAGTGGTTACATGACCAATTAAACGCGGTTATTATGCAGTTGTAACTGCCACTTGAATAGGTCAATGCCTGTTACAAGTTGATTCCAGTACTAGCAATAGAAACTTGCCTACCAGTACTAACTTAGCACTACCAGCAGAAACAAGCCTACCAGTACTAACTTAGCACTACAAGTAGAAACTTGCCTACCGGTACTAACTTCTAAATCTCTCCACTATAGAGTCAGGATGTTCAGGGACCTTGGGTGTACACTCCGTACCTCCTAACCCATTACCAGGTGTGAACTAATCCCACAAGTGCACTAAATTTTCCAACAATCCTCCCCAAATTTAGTTCACTTTCTTTGCATGAAATATAAACATCAAACAAAACATGTGCATAAACGAAAATATCCTGAGGATTGAATTTCCATCTTATTACATTGCACGTTCAAATATTCGAGAATTAGGGTGTTCTAAGAATTGAGCCCTTCAACGCATTTGAATACCTGAAGATAAAATACACACAAGTTTTCAAATACTTAAAAGCTCCTGACACTATACAAGCCATGCGTCTATATCCAAATTCATAAACCTTGTAAGAGCCAAAAGTCCAAAGCTACCTGAAGCGGCAAAACGTCAACATTCACATAGGTGGCTCCTCTTTATTCATGCTCCTGCCAAGCACTTTTTCAAAGAAATTAACCATTAAGAAGTAAACACTTCATCCTCCTTTTCATCAGAATCTGAGGACAACTTTGGGATGTAAAATAAACATGTGCTCCAGTCCACTAACGTTCAACTTTCCACATTGAACTCAGCTCCCAAGTTTCCTCAGGAGGGAGTTGGGTGTCCTAGCATTCAGTGACTAAGTTGGACTTAAACCCATCCCTTTAGCAGACTTTAACACCAAGTCTCTAGCCAAACCCTTCGTCAAGTGATCAACTAAGTTTTGTTGAGATCTAACAAACTCTATAGATACCACCCCATTCATGATAAGTTCACTAATCATGCTATGTCTGACACCTAAGTGTCTAGACTTCCCATTGTACATCTGGCTATAAGCCTTTGCCAATGTAGCTGCACTATCACAACGGATAAAAATAGGTGCTATAGGTTTAAGCCACAATGGAATCTCAAGAAGCAAGTTTTTCAACCATTCAGCTTCTTTACCAGCAGCTGCTAAGGCCACAAATTCAGATTCCATTGTTGAACTGGTGATGCAAGTTTGCTTCTTGGATGCCCAAGAAATTGCACCTCCACCAAGTAGGAATACCCAGCCACTGGTAGACGAATTGTCTTCAGTGTTACTGATTCAACTTGCATCAGTGTATCCTTCTAATACTGAAGGATAACCAGTATATGAGAGACTATAATCCATAGTTCTCTCCAGATACTTCAGTACCCTCTGAACTGCTTGCCAATGATGAGCACTATGATTGCTAGTATACCTGCATAGTTTACCCACTACAAAAGCAATATCAGGTCTTGTAAAAGTCATGGCATACATCAGGCAGCCAATTACCCTAGAATACTTAAGTTGAGATACAGCCTTGCCATTATTAGGCATTAGCTTCTCACAAGTATCCATAGGTGTACTCACTGGAGTACAATCAAAGTAATTGAATTTCCTCAACACCTTCTCAATATAATGAGACTATGAAATAGAAATTCTTGTACTTTCATGTTTAATCCTTATACCAAGGATAACATTAGCCTCCCCCATGTCCTTCATGAAGAACCTTGATGACAAAAATTTCTTTGTCATGTCAACCTGATTTTGGTCAGTGCCAAAGATCAACATGTCATCAACATACAGACAAATGATGACTCCTTTACTAGATTCATCAAATTTGCTATATACACATTTCTCGACTGGTTAAGTAAATAACCATTAGACAAAACCACTTCATCAAAATTTTGATGCCATTGCTTAGGTGCCTGCTTTAGTCCATAAAGAGACTTAATTAGTTTACACACCTTGTTTTCATTGCTAGGCATGATGAAGCCTTGAGGTTGGTTCATATAAACCTCCTCATCTAGTTCACCATTTAAGAAAGCTGTTTTCACATCCATCTGATGAATAATCAGATTGTGAATTGATGCCAAGGCAATCAACAATCTTATGGTACTGATACGAGCCACAGTGGAGTATAAGTATCGAAATAGTCTATTCCTGACTTTTGTTTAAAGCCCTGAATGACTAGTCTAGCCTTGAACTTTTCAATAGTTCCATCTACCTTCATTTTCTTTTTGAAAATCCATTTGCAACCCAAAGGTTTGCAATCAAATGGTAGATCAACCAACACCCAAGTGTTGTTGCCCATGATGGAATCCATCTCATCATTGATTGCTTCTTTCTAGAAAGCAATATCCTGGGACTTCATTGCTTCTTCAAATGTATTGGGATCATCCTCAATAATGAAACAATAGGAGTATTGGTCAGAGACCTCATCCCTTGTTCCTTCAATTAAATATAATTGAAACTCAGGTCCAAGTGACTTTGGATTCCTGACCCTTTTGCTCTTTCTGAGCATAGGTTTAGGTTGTTGAACCACAACCTCATCAGGGACCTCTGATGGTACTTCATCAGGGACCTCTGATACACCAATGTCATGAGTTCCATTAGGAATCCTCATACTTAGTCTAGGGACTGATGAGAATCTATTCTCATCAAACATTGCATCCGTTGATTCAATTATGGAGTTAATTGAAACATATTTATTAGGTTCAATAACATAGAACCTAAAAGCCTTGGAACGCTCAGCATATCCAACAAAGATGCAATCAATGCCTCTTTCACCCAAAGTTTTCAGCATTGGATCAGGGAGTCTTACAACAGCCCTACAACCCCAAACCTTGAGATAATTCAGGTTGGGTTTCCTTTTAGTCCAGAGTTCATAAGGGATAACCTTGTTCCTTTTGTTGGGAACCCTATTTAATAAATAGCAAGTTGTTAACATAGCTTCACCCCAGAACCATTGACTCAATCCTGAATAGGACAATATGGAATTAACCATCTCCTTCAGTACCCTATTTTTCCTTTCAAAAATACCATTTTGCTGAGGAGTATAGGGAGCAGTTGTTTCATGGATTATACCAACAGACTGAAAATACATAGTATCCATGTACTCACCTCCCCTATCAATCCTTAATCTTTTGATCAGGGACCCAAGTTGCAATTCAACTTCAGTTTTAAACACCTTGAATTTATCTAATGCTTCATCCTTAGTATGTAACAGATAGACATAAAAAAACCTAGAAGCATCATCAATAAATGTAACAAAGTACTTCTTATTCCCCAAGGAGGGAGTGACATGCAAATCACACAGGTTAATGTGTATTAGATCCAAGAGCTTACTTTCACGTTTAACACCCTGAAAAGGTTTCTTAGTTATTTTGGTCAACGTGCAAGTTTTGCACTTTTTAGTGTCCATGTCAAATGCTGGGATTAACCCATCTTTAGACATATCTTGCATCCTCTTATAGTGTACATGACCAAGTCTAGCATGCCAAAGGGTAGAGTTAGTCAGGTCAGTGGTGGTTATAAAGGCTGAATTATCACATTCATTAACAATATTAAGCCTGAACATTTGATTACACAAATAGCCAAAACCAATAAACACGCCATGTTTAGACAAAACAAATTTATTAGATTCAATAACGTGTTTAAAACCATGATTATTCAAAACACTACTTGAAACCAAGTTTTTACTTATATCAAGAATATGAATAACATTAAACAAAGTTACAATCTTTCCAGAACTAAACTTAAGATCCACACAACCACGTCCATGCACCAGGGTTGTTGACTCATTTACCATGTGAAGAATAGAACCATCATTCAGTGACTCATAAGTCTTGAACCAGCTTCTATCTTTACACACATGAACAGTTGCTCTAAAGTCAACCCACCACGCAACATCATCATCCTGATAGTTAGATTCAGATACATATGTAACATAATAAACCTGAAGAGATTCATTAAACATATGCTGACCTTTCAGAGGAACTGAACCATTCCCTGATCCACTAGTGCCTGATCCATTGGTTTTACCACCAATTTTAACACCTTTGAAATCCCTTTTAATGTGACCAGATTTGCCACATTTCCAATAAGTAGGTGTTTCCTTCTTGTTAGGGTATGCCCTTGTGTTATCCTGATGTTTACGTTTACCCTTGTTGTCATTGTACCTGGTGGAGTTGTTATGCTCTACCATATTGAAAACAGATGCACCAGTAGCATTGCTACTCTTTGGCTTGTCATTATCCTGTACCCTGAGAGATTCCTCAATGCGCAGATGACTGCCCAACTCAACAAGAGTTAACTCCTCCTTTTTATGTTTAAAGGTATGCTTGAAATCTTTTCAAGAAGGGGGAAGTTTATCAATGACACAAGAGACTGAAATAGCCTCATCCATGTGCATTTTGTGTTGTGTAAACCTTCCAAGTATACCAAGAAGTTCATTGTATTGTTCCATAACTGGTCTTGAATCAGTCGTTTTGTAATTTGTGAAATTACTTACAAGGAACTTCTTACTTGATGCATCCTCAGCCATATATTTGGCATCCAAGTAATCCCATAGTTCTTTGGAAGATTCAAAATTCTGATAGATATCAAAGAGAGAATCTGACATACCATTGAGGATTAAACCTCTGCATATGTAATCATCATTCTCCCATTTTCTCCTCTTCCTGATCTGTTCCACAGTAGCATCATCCTCATCATCAGGAATCGTTGTATTCAGAACATAGACCACACTCATGCTTGAAAGAAGAAAGTGCATCTTCTTTTTCCATCTTTTGAAGTCCACCCCTTCAAACTTGTCAAGCTTGGCAAAGTTTGAAGTCATGTGTTTCATAGCAGCAGCAGCCATTGATTATCACAAATAGTTTACTTTGATTGTTGGTGGTAAAGTGCCCAGAATAGGGTGGAGATAATTGATGCAGGTTTTACTAACCAGGTTTTAATATTTATAAAGTCTCGTTATATCTATGGTATACCCTAGTGCACTAACGGGCAGTGTACCCGGTCGTGTGTAGTGTAGTAATCGGTAAAACCGAGGTTGTCCCAAGAGCTATGTGTGTTGGATTATTACTAAGTCTAAGTGTCACAGATTTAATAATGGTTTCGATAAAGAATTAACTACTAAAGCAGAATAAAGCAAATAAAAGCAGATAAAAGGTAAAGGGTAAATCAATAGAGGAGAGTGGTGCTAACCTAGTTAATCCTCCTAGCTAGTTATGTCTACATCTACTTACTTCCAATTACTTCAGGTGGGGTCAAAGTCGAGAGGACATCATTTGGTTAATTCGCCCTAACCTATCAGCAAAGATGCCACCACAGGAGAAGTCAGGTGTCCCCTCATAAGTCATGTTGTTCCTGGTCTCCTAAGACAAGTCATTAAGTACCGCTACATGCTAGATTTATAATAGTGAGTGCCCGGGCGTTAGCAACTTAAACACTCACCCCCTAATTCTTAAGTTCATCCAAACAGTAGGTGATCAGTTGGTCAAATCGCACAAGTAGAAAGGGTCGTCAGTTGGTCATATCTTACCCTTCCCATCTCAGTCCGCTCACCTAGGGTCAGTTGGTCATATCTCCTAGGCAATTGGCCTCTGCCGCCATTTAAAACTACCGAACCAAGGGTAGCTACCAATAAACTATGCATGCATACACTTAGAAATAATTGTACGGAAGTAATGTAAACAAAAAAAACAATTAAGGAATCATAACTAGGCCAGCACCAAGAGGTGCTTAGCCGCTCATATTAATCATACAAACCAATTCAATATTCAAAGGTACAAAATACATAAATCGGAAGTAAAGAAAATATAAAATGCTAATGCTTATCGTAGGGGAGTGATTTCTCCCTTGGAGACAGCTCCGTATGCTCCTCTGGACCTTCCTTTAGCTTTTTCCCACGTTCTCTGATTGTTGTGTGTGGAATGGGATGATTAGAAATGCTGGAATTCGTGGGTTATTTATTGGCCAGATCTGGGTTACGGCGTAACTATAACAAGAGTTACGCCGTAACCTTCAATTCCTTCGTATTTTGCACTAGATCTGCTAGTTACGGCGTAACCTTATTAGCGGTTACGCCGTAGTCTTCAATATACTTGGTTACGCCGTAGTTTATGAAATAGTTATGGCGTTGTTATCAGCGGCGTGAAACCTCATTTGACCTAATATAGTTACGGCGTAGCCTTTGGGGAGAGTTACGCCGTAACCTTCTGATGTGTTGATTTTCTGAGTCACGCTTTAGTTACGGCATAATGTGAGAGATGAGTTACGCCGTAACTTCTTTAAAGTAGCATACTGTGATAAATCTTTTGATATTTCTCCAGTTCCGCATCTCTTTAGCTCTAATGCTCGTAATTTACCTGAAAGTGGAAAACAATGGAAAACAAGCGTAAATCCATATAAATGATATAAATTACAAGCATTATCGGGGGAAATTGAAACTTAATATTCAGGACTATTTGATGTTATCAAATATCGCCCCACTTGAACTCTACTTGCCCTCAAATAGACCTTGTTAGAAAGATTCCTAAAAAGATATCTCCCAAAACCTGGAAAATATAAGTTTATAAATCCCTTATGCTAGAATAAAACAAAGCCGAACACCTCACGAAATGGGAACGAAACACTCAAATCTCTCAACTATTCTAAGTGTCAATTTCGGGGTGATCACTCAATCGCACAGTCATAGCATGTATTCTATCATAAGCTTGGCGGTTACACAAATATCCACAACTAGAGTTAAAGGCCAAACAATTCTCGAAGGCAATATGGGTAGCACGACAAAGGTTAAGGGGTGACTCGTCATTACTAACATGTCACGGCGAAGTGGACAAAATCAATGATACATGACCAAATCCATGGCCAAGACACCAAAGATTGCTCGCTGCAGCACCTAGACACGCTTCATGACTAAAGGGTACGTAGGATAAGACATGGTATATATGTAAAATAAAAAAAACAAGCATGCAGTCTAAATATATAACCAAGTCATCACCACTTACCGTCCGCCCAAAGTTCAAGCTTTGAAGTCAAGAAACCGGATCATGAAATACAAGGTAGATGTGTCATTAGAGGACGTCGTGATGGGCACACTACCTTTTCTCCAACCGTTGGCAAAATTACCAACTCCAATCTTCAAATATGACCGAGGTGACCTCCTCGATACTAAATCTATAAAGCTCATAACATAGTGCTTATAACATTGCACTTTACAATAACTAAATCATAACAATTTTTTATTATTTTTTTCGAATCATTTTTTTTTCGAATCATTTTTTTCTCAACATAACAATAATACCTAAACATAATATCCCCCCACTTGAGATGAACAATGGGAATTTGGGGGGTCTTCAATGATCTTCAAGAATATGTCGTCGACGGAAGCGTGATTTCTGAACCTTTCCACTTGAACCTTGAACTTAGGCAAATGATGACTTCCCAATCACAAATAAAGACTACAGGGTAGGCTAAGGTGTATAGGTGTATCGAAACAGTATAATAGGTGAACAGAGTGAAAGAAATGGCTCAGATGGGTGTATCTAGGGGTATCTTGCACTAAAGGTGAGTGCAACAAAAGGGTTTCACATGGGGGTCGAGAAGTCGAGGTGACTAATCGATAGACACACAATGGTAGGCTATTTGGGTGATAATCCTATAATATTGCCTTCTAAAAATGAAAAGTCCAAATACATCGAGCTAACTCAACATACCTCGTCTATGGTCTCGAAATTATGCAAAGGCTAAGTTCTAAAGTTTACAAGCTACCGGCACACTCATAATTTGGTGGATTTGGGGTAAAATATTAGAAACGGATAAGGCTAATCTCACCATAATATATCAAGGGTTGTATGTGCTCGGCTAAGGTCTAATCTAGTTAGATTAAGAAAAACATGTCAAAATTTTAAAAATGGCATAATTTTTCAAAATAAACTAGAAAAACGAGGGCAAAGTAATGTTCAAAAGATAATTCTACTCCCGTCCCCCCACTTAAATTGTACAAAGTCCCTTTTGTACTAAGAATTAAATAAAGGTGAAGAGAAAAATAGAATTAGAGCGAGAATTTCCCTGAAATTTGCTCCAAAAAGAAAGAAGGCCCACGAAAGAGACGTGCCTTCGTATAAGCGTCATGAACAAACTTCAATCCCTAAAATCACACTACCGACAAGCATAATTCTAAAAATAAAAAAATGAAAAATTAAAAATGAAAAACAAACCTAACTCACTTTCGTAGGAATCACGGTTGTATTTAGCATATGCAACAAGCCTTTTAAACCACTCGGTGTCCTAAGTGGACGAGTGAAGTCTCGTGAGGGTTTACAGGGAACACACCCACAAAGTTCATTTAAAATACTAATATAAGGTTATTGCGTTTTAAAATGAAAGAATTAAAGCAGAGGAAGGTTACTTCGTAACTCTTTTGAGGGAGTTATGCCGTAACTGGCAAAACCTGGCATAAGCTGCAAAGCGAGTGGTTACGGCGTAACCACAGAGATGGTATTACGCCGTAATTAGTAATGCGTCAAGAATTCCGCTGCAAAAAGTTGGTTACGGCGTAATCACATAGATGAGTTACGCCGTAACTCTAGTGAGATCAGCAAACTGCAGCAGTAATTACTTCCTCGTTTTCTGCAAAAATGGTTAGAAAACACAAAACCCTACAGAAATGGAAATAAAATAAAAGAAAGAGATAATTCGGGTTGTCTCCCGAAAGAGCACTTTTCTTTATTTACGAGTCTTTAAGTTAGACTCAGAGCCGCGGGGCTACCAGTGCTTGTTGGTCATTTCGTGGATATGGCAATCTCCACGTTGGATCCAACTTACCAAATTCTCATCCCGTTTGTAGTCATCCCCTAATTCTAAATAGCCCGAGTAGAAACTCTTGATTTTCTAGTAAGGGTGGTCAATACCTTTTTCTTTGTCTTCCTCACTGATATCGAGCAGTGGTTGGGCTTGGCTCAACTGCCTCTTGGTCCAATTTTTTAAGTTCTTGATCATTCTTGGCATTTTGAAAATAGTCTTATCATCGTTTATCTTCAACCATACTAACCCTTCTTTTTCATTTTTATCTAACCCCGACATTTCTTAAAAAGGCTTTCCTAAAATTAATCCCGTCAGTCCATCTTCCACAAATTTGCTTACGTCGTCTAAAACCATAAAGTCCACAAAAAATGAATGAGTTCCAACGAAGACATGAATGTTAGTTGCAAACCCAAGAAAGTTATTTCCCTTATATTCTAATTCTTTCTTCATAACTCGGTTGTAGCATTCTTTCGACATGATGTTGACTGGGGAAGTAGTGTCAATAAATGGGTGGAAGTCGATGAACCCGATTTTGCATGAGATCTTTAGATAATAAGGGCTTCTATGATGTATGCGGGTTCCTACCTCATGAAATCTAGGTTGATTGGTTTGTGAAAAAGCCTTTACAGAGTTATCTTGCCAATGGGCTATTTCGACGTCACTTGAGAGGTCTTCAGCACTGATTCCTAAATTATCCTATTCCTCAAAGTTAACGAACACATCAAAATCTCTCCCCGAATCAACCTCGCCAGGATCCGGGGGGTCGCTAAGAAATTCTTCTAAAGCGTCACCAAAACTGCCTACTGGGTCAATTGCGCATACCTTTTGCGGGGTAGACAGGAGTTCATTAGGTCCGAACGTTGCAATTTCTCCATTAGCTTCAAGAGTTAACTTTCCAGCAAAGACATCCACCTTAGTATGGGCAGTGGCAAGCATAGGCCTACCTAAAATGACAGGTATTCTGTTGTCTTCCGGAATGTCAAGAATCACAAAATCTACTAGGAAAAGGAATTTCTTAATCTTCACCAACACATTTTCAACGATGCCCAACGGCGATTGCATAGATCGATCTGCCATTTCAATTTTCATCTTGGCTAGCTTAAGGTCACCAATCCCCATACACAAAAACATCGAACGAGGCATTATGCTAATACTAGCTCTAAGATCAGCTAGGGCATTACACATATCGAAGCTCCCGATCAAGCAAGGGAGAGTGAAACATCCAGGATCTTTTTCCTTTTGTGGTAGCTCGTTTCTCAAAACTGCTGAACATCTTTCGTTGAGGTGAATTGTCTCATCATTGCTTAATTCCTGCGGAATATCATCATGGTTAGTTTTAATAGAATTATTGACAGGGGAGTTTACTAGTAAAGCTTGGTCCAGAAGTGATTGTCTTTCCATGCTGATTTGTCGCTTAACTTTTTCCGAAAAGGTCATCGGTTCTTCAAGGATTGTTTCCACCGTGTTGACAAATTCCTCTTCCCGAGCTGCAAGGTAATTAGTGATGGCTTCTGAACATGAGCTAACACTCCTTTCCAATCTCTTAATCCTGTCATCGTGAATTTTGAGAGTAAGAGACTGTGTTATCCACGAATTTCTTCATCATTTTTTCAATTCTATTATCTCGTTCCCTTGATTCATTACACATATTGAAACTCCCGATCAAGTAAGGGAGAGTGAAACATCCCGGATCTTTTTCCTTTTGTGGTAGCTCGTTTCTCAAAACTGTTGAACATCTTTCGTTGAGGTGAATTGTCTCATCATTGCTTAATTCCTGCGGAATATCATCATGATTAGTTTTAATAGAATTATTGATAGGGGAGTTTACTAGTAAAGCTTGGTCCAGAATAGGGCTGAGCACAACCGCCCGCCACCCGACAACCGCCCGCCACCCGACACCGCCCTCCACCGCCGCCAGGTACCGATCAACACTCGGGTCGGGACGCGGTTTGCTTTTTCCGGCTATTCGGGATCGGGATCGGGTCGGGAATCGGGATTACCCGACAAAACACAACGTCGGCCACTGTACCGACCGCCACCCGACACCGACCGATCTACACTCGAGTCGGGACGCGGTTTGATTTTTCCGGCAAGTCGGTATCGGGATGAATCAGGCTCGGGACGGGACGGGGCGGTTTGATCCCGATGCTCAGCCTTAGTCCAGAAGTGATTGTCTTTCCATGCTGATTCAACGCTTAACTTTTTCCGAAAAGGTCATCGGTTCTTCAAGGATAGTTTCCACCGTGTTGACAAATTCCTCTTCCCGAGCTGCAAGGTAATTAGTGATGGCTTCCGAACATGAGCTAACACTCCTTTCCAATCTCTTAATCCTGTCATCGTAAATTTTGAGAGTAAGAGACTGTGTTATCCACGAATTTCTTCATCATTTTTTCAATTCTATTATCTCGTTCCCTTGATTCATTGATGTGATCAAGAATCTTCTTTTCAAGATTGCTCCCGGTTTTAGTCCCAAACACACTCTTAACCCTCTCAATCTTGCATGCTTCAACTTCTCTTTCTATCCTTCGTTTTGCGAAAATTTCCCCATAATTATATTCTTGTTTTGTTTTCGTCTTCATTACCTTATGATCGAAATTGTGTCTTGGTCCGTACCCTGTATCCATATGCCATTTGTAGCAATGTTCAGAAATCCGTTGGATACATTCCAAGGCTTGGTCAGGAGTCATGCTAGGAATAGGTCTCGGGGAATCGAGAAGTTCTCGTGTTTGCGCATTAATACCACGATAGAAGACGTAAACGATCTGATGTTTGTTTAAATCATGGGTGGGGCATCGATAGAGTAGCCCATTAAATCTCTCCCATGCCTGGTAAAGTGTTTCTTCTCCAACTTGGACGAACTGATAGATTTTACCAAGAAGCTTGGCCATTTTTTAAGGAGGGCAAAATTGCTGGATGAACTCTTTTCTTATTTTATCCCATGCTTCTTTACATTCTCTAGGGAGTTTGTTATACCATTTCTTCGCGGTTCCAGTAAGAGTTATAGGAAAAATCCTTGTGGTAACCGAATAGCTCGGGGTACCTCTTACGTTGAAAAGAGAGGATAAATGGAGAACTTCTTCAACGTGATTCTGAACGTCCTCATCTTCATCTCCAGAAAACTTAAGTTTGTGTAACTCTCGAAT
>Ga0115842_100709_pt1 | contig 13500 bp, 17 predicted proteins | sample InSIn2SAF170_2_FD_83856 | JGI IMG/M metagenome (GOLD analysis project Ga0115842, IMG submission 83856)
AAGTTTTCATGACAAAGAATTTTCAAAAGCAGATCTAAAGTTTCCTTATCATGATTTGAAAACTAATGCATTAAGTGAAAGTGTTAGTCAATGGAAATATCAGTTAGGAGACGAAGAAATAATGACTCAAGAAAATCTATAATTGCTTAGATACTTTCAAAATCCACAGTAGTAGCAATAGGTTAGGAAGAGGAGAAATTGCCCTATGCCATCTATTCTACTAGTAAGAACATATCAAAGGGTAAGCTAAATTATATTGTGACCGAAAAGGAACTCCTGGCTATTGTGCATTCATTAAACAAATTTAGGCATTACATTACAGGCTATCAAATATTTATGCATATTGATCATGCTGCAATCAAATATTTATGAACAAACCAGATGTGTATGCTAGAATTATAAGATGGTTGCTTTTATTACAACAGTTTTATCTAACTATTGTTGATAAGCTTGGTAAGGAAAATGTTGTTGCAGACTTTCTATCTAGGATGAATCTGCATGTAGGTTAAGAAGGAATGGTAGATGACCAGTTACCAGATGAGCATTTGTTTGTTATATCAGTTCTCTCCCCATGGTTTGTTAATATAGAAAACTCTTTGGTATCAGTAAAGTTCCCACCAAATTTTCCCTACAAAGAAAAGAGCAATATAGTCAGGAAAAGCACCCCCTTCACCTGGATTGGGGGAAATATGTTCAAACTTGGCCCAGATCAAATCTTGAGAAGGTGTGTAAGGGAAGAGGAAGTCTTTGACATCCTTCTAACTTGTCATGATGAGCCTTGTGGAAGTCGCTTTGTAGCAAAGCGGGTAACATTTAAAGTGTTGCAAGAATGGTATTATTGGCCTACTCTTCGTCAGGATGTGAAAAAGTACATTAGTTAGTGTGATCGGTTTGAGAGGATGGGAAATCCTACTCCAAGAGATGAAATGCCCCTACAACCTCAAGTGACTTTTGAGCCATTTGACAAGTGGGGCATGGACTTCATTGGGCCTATCAACCCTCCTTCAAAGCAGAGACACTACATCATTCTGTGCACTGATTATTTGACTAAGTGGGATGAAACGAAGGCAATTAAGGCAGAAACAGAAGAGAAGATGGTTGAGTTCCTAAGGGAGAATGTATTCTACAAATTTAGGTACCCTACAGAGCTAGTCACAGACCAAGCTAGCTAGTTTACATCTAGCATCATTGAAGAACTGCTCAGCCATCACAAAATCAAGCATAGGACATCCACTCCTTATCATCCAAAAGTTAATGGGAATGTGGACAAGGCATTGGAGAACATCTTAACCAAGGTAGTGAGGTGCAACAGGAAGGATTGGGTAGAGAGACTAGTGGAGGCCACCTAGACCTATAATATAACATGGAAGACCACCATTGGATTTACATGCTATGAGCTGGTTTATGATAAAAAGGCTTTGTTGTCTATTGACTTTGAATACAACACATTGAGGATGGTAGCCCGACTAGATTTGGATCTCAGTCATGCACAGAAAGGAAGATTGCTCCATTTGAATGGCTTGGATGAATTTAGAATGTAGACCCTCATACATACAAAGACATTTTAGGTCAGAGGAAGATCTCGCATGGCAAACATATTTAGGAGAAGAAATTTCAAGACGGAGACTGGGCATTGTTATATGATACCAGGTATAAAGAGATCAAGGGCAAGCTAAGGACAAGATGGCTTAAACCTTATGTGGTGGAAAGATGTCATGATAATGGTTTAGTGCAAATCAGAACTATAGATGAAGAAGCCATTCCATTGCTTGATAATGGAAACCGATTGAAAATGTACAAGAGGCCTTTATCAAAACAAGAGTTCATTGACAATATCAATAAGGTAGTGATGATGATGGAGCAAGCTCCAGCTCCTCCCTCATCAGGGCACTGAAAAGGAGAAAAAAGAATACGGATTCAAGTGAAAACCTCCATGAGGCACCTAAGTCACATATTTTGGTTAAAAGCCTCGTGAGGTGGCCCAAGGATGAGAAAAAAATGAAAAAAAGTAAGAAGATCCCTTACTGAAAACTTTCCTTGAGGCGCCCTGAGTAAATATCTAGCGTCAAAACCTCTTTGAGGCAACCTAGCTGTTTTTAAAAAAATATAATAATAAAATAGAAATAAAATAAAATAAAATTGTTATTTGCATGTGGGTTAGAAAGACAATCAAGGAGCAAAGAGAAGATCGAAATGGAACCTTGCCTCACGTATATTCATCTCCTCCACTCCTTACCATGCATCCCTCCATCAATTCCATTGTTTTTCACTTCATTTCTTCAATTCATTTGAAGATTGTGTTTTCTATAGGATCCCCTGAATGGTAGATTGGTTAGGTCCTAAAGTTCATACTAGACATGATCTAACCAATCACCTCAACCATTACCATCATCCCTGCATCCACACACACTCCTACTCACTTTGTCCATTCATTACAACATCATCACAGCACCAGCCAGCAACATGATCAAGAAATAGTAAGGGAGACACCAAACATTACCGAGTGGTAATCCAGGAGCTCCACAACAACAACATCATCAGATCCCCAGTCAAAGAAACCTCCAAAAGACAAGAAACCATCAACAGATAGCAAAGGAGGAAGAAGAACGACCATGCAACAAATAGACAATGCAACACCTCTAATCTTTGACAACTATAGCATGGCAACAATACGATAGGTAAGTATCCCACTCACTCACTCATATGCATCACTTGATAAAACATTGTAAGGGTTAAGAGGTAGTTGGTTTGTAAGTGAAAAGGTGGCCAGTTAACTTGGACACCTTTGTTTAGTCATCACATAAAAAGTAGGGTGTCCTCTCACACATGGCTGCAATCAACTCAAAGAATAGAGGAGTAGGACAAGAAGTAGTTAATTATGGATTTAACAACTATGGGAGTTGATTACAGGGAGTGGGAATGACGAGGTGGTATAAAGGGAAACAAAACATTGTTTGCATGCATTCATGCACTCCACCTCCTTAAAACCCCTTCATTCAAATAGATCTCATAACTCTGGCCACCCACTGCAAGCAAGGATCCATCGGACTGCAAGAGAATTCCTACAAGAACAGTCTACAAGATCAGTCTGCATGATATACAAAGATAGTCTATAGGATAGGTAGAGACGAGTTCAAGAGGGAATATTAAGAGAATTGCCACTGCCACCATTTTAAAGAGGTAGGATCTAAAAATCCATCCCCATTTACAAGCAAATGAACTAGAAGTCCTCAAAAAAGCTAGTGGATTACATACACATGAAACTCCGCTTTCTTAAGAATTATACACATGAAACTCTGCTTTCTAAAGAATTTTCTCATTCCCTCACTCCACACAACAGAATCCATGCCATTGTTATAGTTAGAGGGCTCACACTAGATCTCACCCTAGAGTTTATCAATAGGGTCACCACACTTCCCCTAGGAATTGCATGGAGAAAAGAAGGCAAAGCAAAAAGTTAGGTGGAAAAAAGGAAATTCTTTTTAGAAGGTGAAGAACCCACAGAGGATAACAATGGAGTAAGGAGTGATAGTTTGCCATACTCATGGAGTGAGGCAGGCTACCAACTCATCAAATATATCTCATATGAGGGTAGATGCAGTGTTGTTTATGGCTACCATTTTCGGATGCTTTAAGAACTAAGATTTGGGGTAGAAACACCAGTTCACCAAAGACTCACTATACCATATTTCTTGATGCAATCACTCATAGACTCAGCAACAAAGTAAAGGAAGGGAATTCCCAATAGTTGGCTAACCATGGGTTGATCAGGATCCTCATTAAGCATGCCCTCGAAACCCTTAGGATCCCTATAACATGGATAGTCTTCATAAACTTACCAGTAGAGGATGACATCAAAACCATCACATATAATGTTAGTCCTTCTGTCAATGAGGATGAGGCAAGACAAGGAAAAGAAGATATAGAGCTAGATGGGGATAAGATGGATGAAGAAGAAACTAATACAGAGGAACATGATGAAAGAGAACACAAGGAGGATGATGTTGAAATAGAGGAGGAAATGAAGGAAGAAACTGATGGAGATGAGAAAGAACAACAAAAGGAAGAAGATAAGAAAAAAATAGAGGACAACTGTAGGAAAAGGAAAACCAACTAGCATATGTGGCCAGCATCTCTTTTGAGGCCATCCAGTGTAGGATGCTAGCTAAATCCTATGCTCCTTACCTCAGAGAAAAATTGCTACAATTTCATATTAAAACACTAGCATAGAGGGGCACCATGCCATTTCAGAACTACACACAGTTTATTGATCTTTGTGATCAAAGTACACTGGAGCGTAGGGCCAAAATGGCTGAATTTTACTTGCACAACATGGCCCTCATAGACATGAATATTTGGGATCCTAATGTCAAGCTAGGAGATCTACAATTAATGGCTTTCGCATCACCTGAATGGGTGCACTTGTTTTGTCATACCTTGGATGTCATCTCGATGAACTGGTACTTGGAGACAGAGCTCCGCCATGGCACAGGTGAATGGGATATTCTGCGTGAAGGATTCATAATGACGTTCAGCTTGGAAGATGGGTTTGACTGTATTGACTAAGCACTACAAAAAATTAAAGTAGCAATCTTTAGGATATTGTGGGATCCTTTAGATTTGATTCAACCCGATTGGACTACTCAACTGAGCCACACACTGGAATGCTATAATGATATTACTGAAGAAGAAGACGAGGATCCACGAAAGATTAATATCCCTGACCTATTCATCAAACTTTGATCATTTGTTGGCTTGAGGGGACCTGACCCAGGTTCAGTGTTAATTAGCTAATCAAATCCCTACACTACTGGCCCTTTTAGCATCAACCCACGGAGCACAGACAGAAGTCTCACCCAAAGCAGTATGGAATATAACCATAACAAGTGGTTATCATATAATGACAAATAGACCATACATGTAACCAACATTTAATGATAATGAAACCATGAAAAAATAGTCATTAGATCACATGTTAAATCATAATGCATGCTCATATATCATCATTAAATAATAACACATAGTAACACATCCAGACTACCAACCAAGTCAGGGACTTCCATGCACCACCTGACCATAGATTTAGACTGAACCAATTCTTTCTTCCAACCTAATAACCCTTGTGCCATATTCCAAGCATGAATGTGGGGATCGAATGGGATAAACCAAACATAACCTAACAGGGAGTCGAGAGTTTAAACCACCTCCAACATCAAGCCACAATGATTTCACCTAAACCACTCCAGAAATCATCGAAACCAATAGAAGCTTGAATGCCTTAAGATTTCTTCATGATACCCATAGGAATTTTCCTTCCTCCACCAACCTATCAAGAGCTTCCCAGAGAAAACCATCTCCATGCTCAACCCTTTGGATTTTCTTCATGACACTTCAACCAAGTCCAAATCCACTAACAATCCAAATCTCAACCAAAATGAAAACCCACTATAGCATGACTATCCAAGGAATGGAAAGGCAAGTTTGTACATGATTTTCAATCCAAGAAAATCTCATGCAAAAAGAAAACAAACATGACCAATAAAGCAATTCGTAAACCATGAATTCATATCCTATAAAGATAATCAAACATGTAACTATTTAGCTACAAAATATTCTTGCTAGATGCTCTTTCCTTGCTTGATTTGTGCCTCGATTACTGTTGTCCAATATTCTTCTTGGACTCCCTTGCTTTTGTTGATTTCTTTCTTGTGTCTTCCTTCTGTCCAAGTGCTCTCTCTCTCTCTCTCTCTCTCTCTCTCTCTCTCTCTTGCTACCCATTACCCAAGTGCTCTCTCTCTTCCTTCTCCTTTGTGACACTGCGAGGATTGTAGATGAAAATTACGTAGTCTTAGATTGTCCATAATATGCTCACACTCAATCTAATTTTCAAAATATTTGTTAGAATACTAGTCTTCTTGAGCTTTAAGTGAGAAAAATTATGGTGATATTGGAACAATTCTTTCAACTCTCATGTTATGAGATTGTCACCAAAAATTTTATGCTCATATATATGTTCGAGTATTACCACACCATGGATTATCTAGTGAAATGGGCAAAAGATGTTCATGTAAGAATTCATCACGACTTAATGGTTGGTATGATGTGCCTACTAGTAAACGAATGCATCTTAAAGAAATTTCAAAGCTATTAATGATATAATTTTCTTTAATCCAAGTTAAGTGGAATTAAATCCATAACATGAAATTTCATGTCTACACACAAACTTTATAAAATAATTCATGTTCTTATTTAAAAGCATAAATTTTGTATAAATAGCATTATTCACATAAAAATACTAGTAAAAATTGATCTAAAAAAAAATGTCATTAAAATTGTAAAAAAAGACCTCAAAACTTTCTTATCATAGTTAAATTTAAATTCCAAGTAGCCCTTAGGAGTAGTTAGATTGGTCATGTCATTAAACACCTTTACTGTTGAGAAACCATAAAGTCAATTTTCGTGACTGTTAGACTCAATGATAGAGCAAATAAGAAATGAAATTCGCCGTAAAAAACTTCAAATTAAAATTTCATATAAAATTATTTCGATTTTCCAATTAAAAAGAAAAAAAACCTATATATACCTATCCACTTATAACCATTTGAAACCACAATGTATCCAAATATTATTTAAATATGCAATGCAAACGCATTCTCAAAGTTATTCATTACTTCTTTTCAAGTTTCCATCTTGAAATCCTTGCACTTACGACATTTCTAATATATAAATGGTTCTTTAAGAGTGATCATCTTCAAACATTTGACTTGAAAGGGCAGAATACATTATTAATGTATATAGGAACGAGGCTAAAGGAGAGACAAACCGTCAAAAAAATAAATATATATATGTGCGAGTTGCAGTTTGACATGTCGACGTGAAATTTGTTCGCATAACCAAAGTAATTCTCAACGTTATTCTTATTCGTGTGCCTGCGAAAAGGATGTAATTGGTGTCATTTACTGTGGTAGTGCGTGGATTGTGGTCCGTGGAAACGCAGGAACATGGCGACAAGAAATGGGATAATTCAAGGACTAGCACAAAAACGCCGAGCAAAGGGAGGTATGTTGACAAATAAAGGATTAACACCTAAAATCATTCTCATCACAATTATTATTCAAAACAGACTATAATTAACCACAATCTATAAATATAGAATTAAAATAAAATCATTTTAATCATAACCAAATAAAACCTTTCGAATCATAACGAAAGCTTTGAATATATAATTCAAATAAATCATCATTATTCAAAACACGAAGCCAATAATAACCACAATCTATAAATATAAAATTCAAACAAAATTATTTTATTCATAATCAAATAAAGCCTTTGGAATAATCATAACGAAAGCCGTGAATATATAATTCCAATAAATCCAAAAATAGAATGATTACACAATTCACCACCTTTAGTATTAAATTTATCATTAAAAATTGACCCAAAAAACCATAGATGTACGAAAGTAAAAACTTTTGAAAAACGTGTTACGTGCGTGGTACCAGCTGCTACAGTGATACACCGATAATATTTCAGATGAAATGAAACGCTGGAGTACGGGAAACATGTTATTAATCAGTCGACATCGACATCCCTCATTGCCTTTCCCGGCGAAAAAGTTATGCCAAAGGCTGAAATCTTATGTACAATGTACTTAAAAGATGCCCTACAAAAGATTGCGGCCTCTAGTCTTTCACAAGAGGTGACGCAGTAATACTAATTTCACATCTGCTAGGTAACATCATGTGTTATTATTTATTGGAATCTGCGTTCAACGGTTTCAATTTTGTGGATGGCAGATGGAGTATGGTTGGCACACAAATCTGATCAGACTGGAAGCAAGAATGTACATGGAAGTATTTCCACAAGACACTATATATGAGTAGGTTCATTACTTCATTATGTAACCTCTAATTTTACTTCCATAACTTAAAGATTAGGGATTCCGTTTCTTAAATGTTTAGCTGAATGCACAAATGCTCCTCGCATAGATCCATGTATATTAAAAGAAATACTACCTTGTGGTTCATTACTTCATTATGTAACCTCCAATTTTACTTCCATAACTTAAAGATTAGGGATTCCGTTTCTTAAATGTTTAGCTGAATGCACAAATGCTCCTCGCATAGATCCATATATATTAAAAGAAATACTACCTTGTATCAAAGAAATGTGTCGTTTAACAATTTAGTGAACATGAATGGGGAGAAACTCATATAACTTGCGAAAGTGGATTTCAACATCTTTCACTCGTTACAAAAGAGGGAGTTATAATCTCTCTCCAGGTAATGATCTGTATTGCATATCATCCGAAAAGCAATTGGATTTGAGTGGTGAAAAAATCAAGAGAGTAAATAAATGAAGTTTGTTTGTTTAGATGGTGGAAACATTATGGGTTTGCTAAACTCGCATTCCCACGACATATTCATGTGAAGTACTACACTTTTGCAACTGTGCTCGATGATATCTATGACACATACGTAACAATGGACGAGCTCAAACTCTTGAGCGCAGCAATTAAGAGGTGACAATTTACACTCTAGTAGTAACATGTTTTGTTTTTGTTTTTCTTGATCTTATTTTTATGTAACTTTTGTGAAATAGTCATCTATTACTTAACTCGACTTCACTCAACATTCAACCCTCAATCAATAAGTTAATTGATTCTCTATGTTTAGGCAACTCTATATGCCACAGTAATTACAATTTCTAACACTCCCCCTTAATTACGACTGTATGAATCAACATAACTCAAACATAACTCAACATTACTCAACTATGCGTGCTACGATTACAATGACTCAACACTTTCTTTTTCTCATCTTCCAAATTTTATATCCTCGAAATTGCTTCATTGCCCTTTTCCATATTCCTTTACTTGTTGTCGCTGCAATTTTTTTTTGAATTTTCTTGAATTTGTGCTTAAACACAATATGACCTTGTCTTCTGCAACTTCATCTTCAAAGATTCGTTACCGTTGCCACAACATTGCATCTTCAAATTGTTGATCTGGAATGACCATATACTAAATATTGATGTAGAATTGATTAGCCATTAATGAGTTTGAATATTAACTGAAAGCACAGAAATCGAGGAAAAATGCTTGAATTGATCACTTTACGATAGCTGATAAACCATAAGTAAGATGCAAAACAGAAGTGAAAATAGCGAATGCACAGATATACTAGAGAAAAAGACAGAAGTGAAAATAGCGAATGCACAGAGATACTAGAGAGAAAGGTTGATTACGGAGTTTCTCTGTGATGGACTACGTTTCCGGGTCAGCTTTCAAGTTGGGTGACCATTTTTATTAGGAATGAGAAGCAAGTATTGATTACACTGCTAATTAGAGACACTGAACTTGCACACAGGAAATTCTGAACTCTGACATGAGAAAGCTCTCTGAACCAGCTTTCCAATGCCACTTACCATTTCCAAATCCGACTCTGGATGCTCCCGAAACCCTTAAAACAAAATCGCCTCTATCTCTCGAGAACCTGCATACAAAAGCTAAAAACCACTCTAATGTTTTCCAAAGAACAAATCTATCTTTTATAAGCCTATACGTACATAATAACTTCCATGGGCTGATTACAAGATGAATCTGTTGCTCCATGATGAGTTTGGGAACTCGGTCTTATGGTTTTGTGACACCTAGGGTCATAGTCATGGTCACCAAATTAGTTTTTAAAACCAACTAACAATCAAAACCAAAAAATACATTATATTAAGATATAACCATTGGCGGTCATCTTAACTGTGTGCTTTGGCTAACTGTTTGCATATGAACAGTCCTATCTCCCGGTGGTCAACTATTGGACTGACAACAAATGGATTATCTACCTGGCGGTTACGACTATTGTCACGGTGACAATTGTATGTGCCCAGCCTGTTGAAGTTCTAAAGTCTTGGCGGTTACCTCCTAACCCTGTTATTAAACTCCGATATGTCAACCGTGGCTTTAGACTCCGATGAGGTTAACTTCTTCCCTTGGCGGCTTTTAGACAATGTTCATATGTCATCACCGCCTCACTGTTATGGTTATCTACCCACCACGGTTATAACCTCCACCCGTTAAATTTAATCACACGATCTTGCTGCATTGTAGGGACCCCGCACAGTTAGGCTATGTTTTTAAATTGTTTTGATTATTTATAATGTTTAAATGTTGAAATGGGTCAAGGGTTAGGTGATAGGTTCATTGAATGGTTTTTTTTAGCATAGGTTAATGCATTTTATGTATTTTTAATACATAGGTGTGATTAGAACTTAGGACTAAGGTCTTAGGTAAGAATTTGTACATGGTTTTGATACATTGCTTTAGAACTTAGGGAATGGTGTTTAACATAGGATTAGGGTTTTTAGAACTTAGAAATAGGTCTCAGATACATAGATTAGGGTTTTTATGTATTTTTTTTTAAACCCATATGTACAATATTGTCACAATGCAACATTCGTGACATTCATCTCATGATGACAATAAACCCAAGCCTATCGTCAACAAATGACGATATCGATCCTATGCCACGACGACACCCATGTCAACACATCAAACCTTCGTGATGTGTGACACAACCACATCAACACTAATCATGTTTGTCGAACAAAAAAACACATGTCATCAACCAAACCCTGGGGAACTGTTGATGAACTCAAGTCAACAACTAGGTGCTAAATCATCTCCACTGAACACCATGAAAACCTATGAACAGTACCTGAACAACCTGATCATAACCAAACTATCGATACTAAATGACACTCATGAATAATGATGATGACACTTTAAACACCTGTGCAGTTGGATTGACGGATCCTCTTGGGTCATTCCTCTCCTCTTGAAATCTTTTGGACCATAAAAGTTTGACTAAACATTTAATCGATGAGGGTAGAACTCCCTCTCTTTCCACCTAGACTTGATGATGTACCAATGCATTCGATCAATCACTTGCATGGGATGATCCTAATGATGCTGACCATGATACCTTTCAATTTGGTGACCTATTTCTTCCATCTGCAATATGAACAACTTATGATGATGGGCAAACACCCTGTTATCAACATGGAAATTGTATTCTTTCCATAAAGAATCATGAGTTAGCGATTCAAAAACATCTCTGAAAATAGTATTTGTAGAACTTTTTTGAACACATCTGATGGGTATTAACAATCTACTTTCTGGAGTGACTGAAATACTCAAAGACTCCTTTGATTTTGAATTCATATCAATTATTTGACTTGATTTATTTTCCTGTTGATTGATTACTAAGTGAACTTGCTGCACAGAACTCATCCAGCTATGATGTAAAGATTACTGCAACTTAGTATGATTTTGAAAGTATCTAAATAATTGTTGATTTACCTTAATCACTATTTCTTCGTCTACTAATTGATATTTCCATTGAATAACACTTTCACTTAGTGCATTAGTTTTCAACGTTCACGACATTCGTCTCATGATGACAATAAACCAATGCCTATCATCACCAAACGACGATATCGATCCTCTGCCATGATGACACCCATGTCGAAACATCAAACCTCTGCGATGGACGACACAACCATGTCGACACCAATCATGTTTATCGAACGAAAAAACACTTGTTGTTGACCAAACCCTGGGGAACTGTCGATGAACTCAAGTCGACAACCAGGTGCTAAACCATCTCCACTAAATGCCATGAAAACCTATGAACATTATCTGAACAACCTTATCATAACCAACACTATCGATACTGAACGAAACCCATGAATACGACACTTTAAACACCTGTGAAGTTGGATCGACGGATCCTCCCGGATCATTCCTCTCCACTTGAAAGCTTTTGGACTACAAATATTTGACTAAACATTTAGTCGATGAGGCTATAACTCCCTCTCCTTCCACCTTAACCTGAAAATATACCAATGCATTCGATCAATCACCTGCATATGATGACCCTGATGATGCTGACCATGATACCTTTTGATTTGGTGACCTGTTTCTTCCATCCACAGTATGAACAACTTGCGATGATGGGCAAACAACCTATTATCAACATGGCAATTGTATTCTTTCCACAAAGAATCGTGAGTTAGTGATTCAAAAACATCTTTGAAAATATTTTTTGTAGAACTTTGTTCAACATATCTAATGGATTTTAACAATCTACTTTCCAGAATATCTGAAATACTCAAAGACTCCATTGATTTTGACTTCATATCAAGTACTTGACTTGATTTACTTTCCTGTTGATAGATTACTAAGTGAATTTGCTGCATAGAACTCATCCAGTTGTGATGTAAAGACTGCTGCAACTTAGTTTGATTTTGAAAGTATCTAAGTAATTATTGATTTACTTGAGTCACTATTTCTTCGTCTACTAACGGATATTTACCATGGTTACGACAGTAAAACTTCTAATACTGATTCAAGTTCGAAAACTAATGTATCTTCTTCAAACATAAATCCTCCACATGAGGATAAAATAGTTGAACTCTTCCACATAAGGATAACTTTTAAGCATACAAAGATTGACACAACGTTTAACAGTGGATTGCAAGCAAATTCAATATCTAAACATATAGTTAATCAATTGGGATTGGAGACCTAGAATCATTCAAGACCATACCCATTAGGTTGGATTAATAAATCAACTTAAATACATGTGACAAAGAAGTGTTGATTGAAATTTGCAATTACATCTAACTACAATGATGAAGTGGAGTTAGATGTGGTCCTAGTAGACATTTTTGGAGTTGTCTTAGGAAGTCCTTATCTTTATGATAAAGATGTATTGTTTTACAGAAGAGAAAATAAATATCACCTAAAGAAAGAAGGGGTTGAATTTTTTGTTAGGGAACATAAAGTCAAATCAAACTTGGATTTAATTGTTACAAATCAAGTTATGTAGTTGATAAGTTCAAGTAAATATGTACTTATGTTTATTCAGGAACAACATAAGGATGATTGTTCGAGATGCGAGATTCAGTTTATAGATCAATTGGTCAAGGTGGTTAATTCTTTTCCAAGAAATCTTATTCATGGACAAGATAAGCAACATAAGATACATTTAATGTGCTACGAACATATTCTTAAAGACAGAATGAATCTCAATTCATTCATTCAACTAAATTCTAGAAACTATCATCATCAGCAGTGTATTGCAGGGAATGGTACATGTGAGTCTAATTAGAGACTTGTTTCAGATGGTATGTTTATTTTCAGTTTCAGTGGTGTAGATCAATATTGGGGAAAGTCAGTGTTGTTTTTCTTTCGTATTGCATCATCATTTCATGATTTAAAAAGTAATGAAGCCTCTTTTCAAGTGGAGAGGAAATCTATAAGTTTTCATGACAAAGAATTTTCAAAAGCAGATCTAAAGTTTCCTTATCATGATTTGAAAACTAATGCATTAAGTGAAAGTGTTAGTCAATGGAAATATCAGTTAGTAGACGAAGAAATAGTGACTCAAGTAAATCAATAATTACTTAGATACTTTCAAAATCAAACTAAGTTGCAGCAGT
>Ga0115842_100711_pt1 | contig 13488 bp, 13 predicted proteins | sample InSIn2SAF170_2_FD_83856 | JGI IMG/M metagenome (GOLD analysis project Ga0115842, IMG submission 83856)
AAGATAAATTAGACTGAATGATGAAAACCATGGAGAAGTTGATGGATAGCTTAGCTCTTAGAAACACCTCTGCTCCTCCTATGTAACATGAACCTCAATTTAGAAACCCTTAATTCAGGAGACCTCAAAACCAACAAACACCAAGAGAAAATAGAAATCAACAACTTGATCCTCCTGTGAGACCTCCTTTTCAGCAAAATTTGGTTGATGAAGAAGATGATCTCGAAATTTCTGAAGAATCTATCCATTGTCTGGACGAAGAGGTGTCGGAATTTTCTTGACTAGAGAAGAACATGATGAGTCAGGTTTGACCAATCAAGGGGAAGAGCCTTCAGATTATTTTAAAGGGTATCAACATGCTATCTTTGAGATGCAAAAACAATACAATCTTAGAAACATAAATGTGTCGATCATTGCAAGCAAAGCGCAACCCAAGAAAGATACTTCAAAGGTTGCTGAAGCCAAAAAGGATACCCCAAAGGTTACTGAAGGTAAGGAAGACTCTCCCCTTGGTAATAAGGACACTCAACTCCCTCCTCCTATCAAAGAAGCTAAAAATTTTGTTTCTGTTTTCAACCTTGAGAATGAAATTTCAAATATTAAAATATCAGTCCCTTTTAGTGAGATTCTCAAGGTAAATAAATATAGAAGAAATATTTTTGAGATGTTGAATTCTCAACTAGGAGCAGCTGATATTTTTTAAATGTCCAAGAATATAATCCTACTATATAGTTGGGTCCAAGGTTAGAAGATGAACAAAATGAAGAGTTTCCTCCTTTCTCTATAAGCATTAGTATTCATGATATGACTTTACATGATGCTATGTTGGATTCAGGGGCTTCTCATAATCTCATGCCCAAAGTAATTATGGAAAGGTTAGGGTTATAGGTAATAAGACCATATAAGGATTTATTCTCTTTTCACTCAAAAAGAGTTCAATGTATTGGTTTAATCAAAGATCTTGTTGTTGGTCTAACACAAATCGCAGCAAATACAATTGTTATGGACATTGTTGTGGCTGATATTCCACCAAAGTTTGGGATGTTACTATCAAGATCATGGGCAACAAAAATTAAAGGCACAATGCAAATGGACCTTACTTATGCCATAATTCCTGTTTTTGGTGAACAAAGGAGATTGTATCGGGAGACTAGAATAGCTTATATGGTAAGCAACAAAGATAAACCTTAGAATTTTCCTATTTATGCATTTGATACTGAATTTGGATCTGCCATTCTTTTCAATGAGTCAATTGATAGTGGTCTGGAAGAAATGAACTCAGAAAATCAGCAAGTAAATAACAAAGAGATGGAGGGATGGTGGTCATTGTACTTCGATGGATCAATAGGAAAAGAAGGGGTAGGAGCAGGAATTTGGATTACAAGTCCAAGTGATGAGAGTAAGTTTTACTCTTACAAACTGAATTTTTATGGCACAAATAACATGGCTGAATATGAATCTTTGATTTTGGGTCTAGATATTTTGATAAGAATGAAGGCTCAGAATATTTCTGTTTTTGGAGATTCTGAATTGGTTATTAGACAAGTTGAAGGTGTTTATCAAACAAAGGATGTAAGAATGAGAGCATACAGAAATCTAGTTTTAGACATATTGGCGAATTTTCAAGCCTATTCTTTCATTGTCAAAACTAGAGAAAAAAAATTCCATTGTTGATTCTCTTGTTGTTTTGGCGAGTCTTTTTGTCATTCCTATTCATTCTTCTGAGAAATATGAGATTGAAGTTCGTCATAGACCATCTATACCAGAAAATATGACCAATTGGTAAGTTTTTGAAGATGATCAAAAGGTAAAGAATTTTATTGAGCTGAAAGAAGAATTTGAAAGTACTCAAGTAGATCAAAAAAACATGCTTGTTGAGTCTAAAGAAAATTCTGAAGTCTTGCAATTAAAAAAAATTCAATACCAAAGGGTCTTATTCCTCTTGAGAAGATTTTTTATCAAAATGATGTTTTCAAATCACCAAAGATTCAAGCTGATGAAGAGAAAGTATAAAGTTGTAATCTGGGTACATCAGCTTTGCCTAAAATGATTAAAATTTCAAAGTTTCTTTTAGTTGATATGAAATTCAAATATATTGAGATGATAAAGAGGTTTGTTGATACTTTTGCTTGAAGTTATGCTGATTTAAAACAGTATGATCCTTCCATTATTCAGCATACTATTCCTATTAAAGAAAATGAGAAACCTTTCAAACAGAAGTTGAGAAGAATTAATCCCCTTCTCATGCCATTGATTGAAAAGGAGATTAAAAAGATTTTTGATGCTAAAATAATTGTCCTAATCATATTCCCAAATTGGCTTGCAAATTTGGTACTGGGTAGAAAGAAGAGTGGAGAAATCAGAATTTGTATTGACTTCAAGAATTTGAATAAGACTTCATTAAAGGACAACTATCCTCCTCCCAAGATGGATTCAATTCTGCAAAATATTGTTGGTTCACAAAGAATGTCTATGCTTGATGGCTTCTCAGGTTACAATCAGATTCTTATGCATTTGGATGATCAAGAGAAAACAACCTTTACAACACCATGGGGCACATTCATGTACACCAAGATGCCTTTCGGTCTCATGAATGCAGAAGCTACTTTTCAAAGAGAAATGGACATTGCTTTTTCTGAAGAAAAGGACAAGACGGTGGTTGTTTATCTGGATGATCTAACAGTCTTTTCAAAGAAAGAGGAAGATCATCTGAAACACCTAGAAAAAAATCTGCTGAAATGTAGAAGGTTTGGTATCTCTCTTAATCCTACTAAAAGCATCTTTGATTTAACTACATGCAAATTACTTGGTCATATTATTTCTGAAGATGGAATTAGGATTGATCCTAATAGAGTTAATGCAATTCAAAAAGTAGATTTTCCAAGAAGTAGGAAAGAGATTCAATCATTTCTTGGCAAAGTGAATTTTGTTAGGCGCTTCATTCCTAACTTTGCTGAGATTGTTAATGATATAACAATGATTTTAAAGAAAGGAGTTGATATTAAATGGACAGCTGAAGAAAATAATCATTTTGAGAAAATTAAGAAGGAACTCACACAAGCACCGGTACTCATCAATCCAGATTTCTCAAAAGAATTTCTGGTTTTTACATTTGCTTTCGAAAATACCATTGCTGGAGTTTTGCTTCAAAAAGGAAAGCAAGGTACTAAACAACCTATCCCTTTCTTTAATAGAACATTAGCTAATGCTGATCTGAAGTATAATATTCTAGAAAAATAGGCCTATGCTTTGGTGAAAGCTATTAAAGATTTCAGAATTTCCATTCAGCATTCTCACGTTGTGGCATATGTTCCAAGTACTGTGGTAAAAGACATTCTAACTCAGGTAAATCCTGATGGTAAGAGGGGAAAATGGATCACAAAATTGTTGGAATATGATATAGACATCAAACCAACCAAATTGGTGAAGGGACAAGGGTTGGAAAAGTTAATGACTCAATCAAACTTGGATTGTCTTGACATAAATCTAAGTGCAGAAATATCAAAAATTTCTGATGATGAGGAAGAATTGGTTCCAATTGATGAGAAATATCTTGTTTCAGATTGGTACCAAGATGTGGTATTTGTTTTACAACATCACAAAGCTCCCGCTGATCTAACAAAATCCAAAGAAAGGTTTGTGAAGTTGAAATCTTTGAGATATTTTATATTTGATAGAAATCTGTTTTGGAAAGATACAAGAGGAATTTTGCTGAATTGTTTACTTGAAGAGGAGGCTGAAAAGGTGATTGAATAATTCCATAAAGGTTATTGTAGAGGACACCATTATTGGAAAGCTACAGTAAATAAGATTCTAAGAGCAGGATATTATTGGCCAACAATGTTTAAAGACATTTACAAAAGAATTGTTACATGTCATGAATGCAAAATTTTTGAAGGAAGAAGAAAACTTGTACCTCTACCTTTGGTACCTATCTATGTGGAAGCACCTTCCCAGCAGTGGGAGTTAGACTTTATTGGAGAAATACATCCATCATCATTAGGACATCATCATTGGATTATCACAGCAATGGACTACTTCACCAAATGAATAGAGGCGATCCCAACAAGGCAAGCTAATGATTCTGTAATTATTTCTTTTCTAGAGAATAATATATTGTCTCGATTTGGCTACCCCATGAAGATTATAATAGATAATGCTCAAGCCTTCAAGTCTAATAAAATGATCAATTTCTATCATCAATACCATATCACTCTTGGACACTCTACAACATACTATCCACAAGGAAATTGTCTTGCTGAATCATCAAATAAGAGTATTGTAAGAATCATCAAAAAGGTATTGCAGGAGAACAAGAAAGCTTGGCACTTAAAGCTAAAGTGCGCCTTATGGGCTGATAGGATATGTACAAAGAGATCAATTGGGACTTCACCGTATGAATTAGTTTATGGTGCTGAAGTTTTTTTCCTGACATCACTTGGGGTACCAGTCATGAAATTAATTCAAGGACTGGAAGAAGAACCAAATGCCACTCAGAGGAGGATAAATCAACTGATAACCTTGTAGGAAAAGAGAAATGAAGTATATGACAACCATCAACATGCTCAAAACATAATCAAAAATACATTTGACAAGAAGATTAAAGAAGATAGCTTCCAAATAGAAGACAAAGTGTTGAAATGAGAGGCCAAAATTGAGGAAAAGGGCAAGCATGGTAAGTTTGAGAATTTATGGAAGGGTCCTTTTGAAATTGCTCGTTTTCATTGGAACAACACTTATATATTGCAGGAAATTGATGGAGGATCATATGCTGGAGGGCCTGTCAATGGCAGGTTCCTAAAGCATTATAATTGTTGAAATTTTATCAATCACTCATGACATTGTATATATTCCATCTTTGTCAGTTTTTACTACTAATAATGATAAGCTAAAACAGAGAACTTAAGCTCGAGTTGAAGGCCCAACAGTTTGAAGAAGATGCTTATCAAATAAATAAAAAAGTATTTCCGTTTTACCAAAAAATGGATAGAATTGGAGCTATGAGTTCTTAGTGTGCCACAGTGGTACACTATCCCAAGTGGAGCCACTGTTATCACCAAAACAAGAGTTTTCATTTCTCCTGATCATGGTCTTAAATGAGTGTCAATTCATCTATGTTTTCATGGGTAGGTGATAGGTTAGGAGTCTCATAAGTCTCATTTTCATATCCAAATAAAATCTAACAACCTTATTCCATGTCTCATAAGTCTCACTTTCGGTTTAGAAACTCACATTTTAAACCATTTTGAAAAAAATTTGGAATTAGCCCCGAAACCACATTTTCATAGCACAAACAGTGTAAAATGTTTGTTTTGCGCTACGAAAATGCTGCTCTTTTTGTAGCACTTTTCCCTGTGCACTATGAAAGCGCGGATTCATAGAACAGTCTTGTCAACACATCAATCCATTAAGATTCGATTAAATTTTCATTATTAGGTGTTAGCTAGGAGTCAGTTCTTAAGCATGCCGCCTTCCAAAACTCATCATTTCGAATTTAGGGCTCACCATGATAGGTAATTTCAAATTTGAAAGGGCTAGCTAATCTCTCATTGTAGTTTGCATGCAGACCCTCAAACAGAATCGTTTTTCAAATAGTAAGCTTCTGATAATTTCTTAGCAAGGTTTCTTTCATCCATAAGCAAGTGAAGCTGACCACCATAAGCAAGCAAGGCTAACCACCATAGGCAAGAGAAGCTAATAAATAGAGTTTTCGAGCAAGGCTGTTTTGTTATAGAATTCAGAGGCAAAGATGACAGAAGAAAGGAAAAGTCACAGGTCTGGTCATTGTTTAAGAACTGAGCCTAAAAGCACCAAGGTCTTAGCCAGAGATAAATCAGTTATGGAAGCCTTCAAGAAAGAAGGATGTTGGAAGTTTTGTAAAAAATTGCAGGGAGGACATACTCAAGTGAAAAAGGAGTTTGCACTACATTTCACTGGCTCAAGCACACATGTTGGAATCCTAAACTTGCAAATTCCTCCAGAGATCATAGCTTTGGTGACAGAGATTCCTAGGGGGCAAGATATATGGTTCAAAAACTTCAGATTCAACATGGAACCATGTAAAGTGTTTCTAAAGCCAGAATTTGCAAAAACAGACTTAACCAAGGCAGTTCCCAGGAACTACATCATGGACAGCTATGCCGACTTGCTCTTCAACATTCAACATTATTTTACCTGTGAAGGCAGATATCAAAAGGTTTATTCATATCATTTTAAACTCCTATTGAATTTTACTAGTATGATTTCTTTAGATTTGCCTTACTTCTTGTGTCGAAGTTTAGCTAAGATGGTAGGTAAAGTGCAGTTGAAATATCAAGGATATGAAACTTCCCTTTTTCGTCATGGTCTAATTAAACTAATAGTTTTACATGAACTCAAAAGGATCATTGATGAAGTTTTAGATGGCAGTGATGTAGAATGGTTCAAAGAAGTATCCATAAGTAATATAAAAGTTGTGCTACAAAAACAGGCTATTTTCGTAGCATAGTCATGTTTCATTCTCTTTTTCATCTATTCGAGATTCCTTTTCTTGCACAGGTGGACAAATGAAGTTTAAATGGATTACTGACACATGCCACTTATATGAAACTACTCAAAGATAAGCATAAAGGAGTTAGGGTTTTAAAGAGAGGAACTCTATCTCCTTGTTTTCAGGACAGTTAGGTCATGACTCAACAGGGTTTGCAACAATACTGGAGACATCATAAAGATCAAAGACATGGATTAGTAGCTGATTAAAGAATGTATTTAAGTCATAGATAAGGTTGTTGAAAGCATGTTTTATGAGTTTCAATCCTATTTGTATTAGGACTCTTAGAGACAGTTAGATGTCAAGTTGTAATTAAGTAGTTTGTAGTTTGTTTTATGAATAGATAGGTGTCAACATTAGGAATTTGAATTCTCCTAAAGATGGATCATAGAATCCAAGGTTGTAAAAATTCTATATAAAGCATGAGAATTGAATTCCTCAGGGTTGGGAATTTCATTAGCAAAAGAAAGTTGTGTTATTGTAAGAAATTTTAGTTTTTCAAACTTAATATAGAGATCAGTTTGACTACTCAATATTCACAAGGGGTGTATGTGTTTGATGGTCTTATTGCCTTTTTCAATTACTTAGGTTAAGTGGTACGAGCTTGTGATACTTAGAATTCATTGGAAGATGCTCTAACTTCCTTCACATGCTTGTAAACTATGTTGATTCATTGTGTTACTATTTTACTTATAAACCTAAAACTCCAAGTGCCTTGACTTCCATGTTTTTCTAATCATGTTGTTTTGATGAAGACTATCTTGACTCCATAGCCTAATAGATGTTTGCTAATATTTTAATTCAACCAATCAACCAGTTATACATTTTTGTCCATCTTTATTCCTAGAGTTAGCCATCTAATCATTAATCAGAAATCAAAAACCTATTGAGAGAGCCCTCTCAGGTTGAAGAGGCTAAGCCTCAACCAAAAGATTGGGTTGAAAGAGTTACTCAGAGTCTACTTGATCAGTAGCCTATTAGGGTCAGATTTTGTGATAACACACACCATCATGGATGACCAAGATTTGCATCAACTTACCACCTTCACCATCACAAGCATGTCAAAGAGTTGGTCTCACCATAGCGAGCCGAGTGTCAGTGATGTCTTGCTTGGCTTGCTCAAGCCATGTTGTCTCACATGAGTACATGTGCATTGTAATGTCGAGTCATGTCATGTGTAAGTCAAGTGTCAATAGTTGGACGTAACAGTCATAGAGTAGGTGAAGAGTCATGAGGGTATTTGAACTATCGCAAAGGGGAATGTCAAGGGTCACCCCACCCTTTGCTATAAATAGTCCCTCATAACTCATTGTAGAGGCTTTTGGTTAGCCAAGCTTCTGATAAGACTATCTTGGATAAATTTTGGACAGTATTGTAACATGCCTTGGCTTCTCCACTGCACGAAGCTATTTCATCTGTTTGAAGGAGCAGGTGGATGTGGCCGTAACGTTCCACTATTGGGGATAGCAGGTTTACATGGATGTATTGTATGATTGTGACTTACACTTCTTTATATAATAAGATCCAACACATTTTCATGCATATGTTGTTATTGTAGTTGGACTACTCTGGTTGCCTTAATGATATATGTTGTTTAAATTACGTATTTGTGTATGAACTGATTTGTATGCAATTGTATGAATCTTGTTGTTAATGTGTTGTATATCTTGTTAGTGTTGTCCTGTTTGTGTCGATTTCTCTGCTGAACACCAGAAAGATCTTTCATATGAACCTTGTTGTAACAATTGTTGCACTCGTCTCACACTGATCTGTGAGTGATGTACATGTTATCTTACCTTGTATGTTTTGACTACTGCATCCGAGTGGACTGCTCTGCCAGAAGCTGTGCATGTCCTTTTGTGTTGTGTGTTCCTGGTCGAGTTGGGACTAATCCCTTTCAACCTGTGTTATGAACCCAGCTCAAGAAAAGATAGAAAAGATAGATCAACGCCTTAGAATTCAGCCTCTTCGAGGGGGCAACCTCCTTTACATTACATAAATGAACAATTCTTGGATGATTCAAATGACAAAACCTCCTTTCTATATATAGGAGTCTAAGGAGTCATAATATAACCCAGCCGACCTAACAATAATAATATAAAGGCACAAAAATAAAAATAGAGGGATTCTATGGGGCATAGTAATAACAATATGGGGATAATAGGGACACAACAATATTAATAAGGGATACAACTACAATAGTAATGGGGTAATCACTAGTATTATAGGGACCTAACATGCCCCTCTCCTTCAAAAAAGTGTTGTCCTCAATGCTTGACTAGTTTTGGATGCTTCTGTATAAAATTCTCATCCTCCCATGTCGAATCTTCAGCAGATAAGTTCTTCCACTTAATGAGATACTCCGAAACTGATCGATTTCGTAGTTGTCGAGTTCTTGTTTATGTGACTGCTTCCAGTTCCAATATAATTTTTCCTTCCTCGTCAAGTTCTAGAAATATTGTTTGAACTGGGAGCTTATCACCCATAACCTTCTTTAAACATGAAACATGGAAAACTGGGTGCACTTGAGAAGCTGTAGGAAGCTCCAATTTGTATGCCATAGTACCAATATTTTGTAACACCTTGTACAGATCATAATACTTTGGTGATAATTTATTATCCTTCTTAGCTTGCTTGAGGGACATTTGTTTATATGGTTGTAGCCGTAGGAATACCCAATCACATACATCAAAACTTATTTCACTATGATGTTGATATGCCTGTTGTTTCATTCTATTCTGCGCCAACACGAGGTTATTCTTTAAGAGTTGGAGGACTTGTTGTTGATGGTCGATGTGATGTTCCACTGCTTGAACCTTAGAATTTTCTTTTAAATATGATGTGATGGATGGTGGATGATATCCATAAAGTGCTATAAATGGGGTCATTTTTGTTGCTATATGGAAGGACGTGTTATACCACCATTTAGCCAGAGGCAACCATTTGACCCATTGTGTCTGTTTATCAAATACAAAGCAACGAAGATATCCTTCCAAACATTTGTTTACTATCTCAGTTTGCCTATCAGATTGAGGATGATAGGATGAGCTATGAGCTAACTGAGTACCGAGACAAGAAAATAATTCTATCCAAAAGTTTCCAGTGAAAATGGGATCTTTGTCACTTACAATAATCTTTGGGTTTCCATGTAGCTTTTGAATTGTTTCCATAAATGTAGTAGAAACTTTACTGCCTTTAAATGGATGTGATAATACACAAAAGTGTGCATACTTGGTAAGTCTGTCAACTACCACCATGATGACACTCTTTCCCTCAGACTTGGGTAAACTTGTGATAAAATCCATTGAAACCTCCTCCCAATGTTGGCTTGGAATGGATAAAGGTTGTAATAGACCTAGGGTCTTAATTGTTTCAACTTTATTTTGTTGGCAAACCAAACATTTTGCCACAAACTTTTGAATATCCAATTTAAGGCCATTCCAAAAAAATTGCTTCTTAACCCTGTGGTAAGTTTTTAAAAATCTTGAGTGCCCTCCTAAGGGAGAAGTGTGCAATTCCATAAGAATCTTTTGCTTGAGTTGGGAATTCTTATAGAGGTATAAGCGATCTTTCTACCATAACAAATAATTTTTCCAGCTAAATGTATCAGATGTACTAGAATATTGTTGTAACTTCCGAATAAGTGCCCACACTTCTTCATCATTCTTCCATTCCTCCCTTGCTTTGTTTATCCATTCTGGTTGGATAATAGAAATGGCACACAACAATGCTTCCACATCCTCATTCTTTCTTAGAGTGCATCTGCCACCACATTTTGCTTCCCTTTTTTGTAGATGATTTCAAAGTCATAACCCAACATCTTTGTGACCCACATTTGTTGCCCTTCGGAGGATAATATTTGTTCTAAAAAAGTATTTAAGGCTATCATGATCTGTTTTTACCTTGAAGTGTCTTCCCATTAGGTAGGGTTGCCATTTCTTAAGTGCATGTAGTATTACCAACATTGCATTCTCATAAATAGCTTTGTGTAAAAACTTTTCCTTGATTAGACGACTTTCAAAAGCAAAGGGTCTTTCATCTTGTATTAAAACAAAACCAATTCCATTTCCTGAAGCATCACATTCCACAATAAAGGTTTTTTTTGAAGTCCGGTGTAGCTAAGACCAGTGCTTGGCACATTGCCTCTTTAAGATGTTCGAAGGCCTTTGTTGCTTCTGGAGTCCATGAAAATGCATCTTTCTTCAATAATGTTGTTAGAGGTGCTGCTATTCTCCCATAATTATTAACAAACTTGCGATAATACCCTGTCAACCCGAGAAATCCTCGCAGATGCTTTATGGATGTGGGGATTTTCCATTCCTTAATGGCTTTAATTTTGCTAGGGTCTACCTTAACTCCTTCATGAGATACAATATGACCAAGATATTCCACCTCTTGTACTCCAAAGAAACATTTGGATCTTTTTGCATATAATTGTTTCTCCTCCAATAGTTGTAGCACCCTGTCAACATGTTCAACATGATCCTTCTAAGACTTGCTGTAGATTAGTATATCATAAAAAATTACTAACACAAATTTTCTAAGGAAGGGTTTGAAAATGGAATTCATCAAACCTTGAAATGTAGATGGTGCATTGGTAAGGCCAAAAGGCATGAACAAAAATTCATAATGACCCTCATGAGCTCTAAATGTTGTTTTCAGAATGTCTTCAGTCTTCATTTTGATTTGATGATATCATGAACGAAGATCTAACTTGGTGAAGTAAATTGATCCAAGCAATTCATCCAGTAATTCATCAATGATAGGAATGGGAAACTGATCTTTAATAGTGAGCTTGTTGAGCTCCCTATAATCTGGACACATGCGCCATGATCCATCCTTCTTGTGCACCAATACTACTGGAGTAGAGAAAGAAATTTGACTAGGTTGAATTATACCAGCCTCTAGCATTTTTGCAACCATACGTTCAATTTCACTCCTTTGGGCATAGGGATATCTATATGGCCTGATGTTTGGAGGAACACTTCCTGGAATTAGATGAATAGCATGATCATGATCATGAATAGGTGGGAGACCTTTGGGAGTCTCAAATACCTTGGAATGATTGTCCAAGACTTTTTGGAGATCTGAAGAAATAGATGAATTTGATGTGGAAACATCTAGCAAACATAATTGTGCAATTACACCTCTTTGTTCCTTTTTTAGAAGCTTTTTCATACTGTTAGAGTCGATTATCTTTCCTGGTTTCCCTACAATACCCCTTAATTCAACTTTCTTTCCTTCCACAGAAAATTTCATGAAAAGTTCTTGAAAATTAAAAGATATTGTACCCAAGGATTGTAGCCATTGGACTCCTAGTACAACATCAGCACCTCCCATTGGAATGGAAAGCATTGGGCTAGTCAATACATATTATCCCATGGATAGCTTGATATTATGGCACTTTCCAGAGCAATTTATTGTTCCTCCATTTGAAACCATCACTTGACACTTTGGTGTTGGATATAGGAAGCAATTCAATTCTTTTGCTACCTTACAATGAATAAACTTGTGTGTACTTCCTAAATCAATCAACACTATTACCTTTTTCTTCTTGATCTGTCCTTCTATCTTGATGGTTCGAGGAGTGGTAATTCTAGCCAATGCATTACAAGATATGGTCAGATTCATTTCGCCTTTATCTAGGCTTTGTTCCTGGAGTATATCCTCTTCTTTTGACCTTTGTTGCTCCTTTTCTTCTTCCTCTTCACAATCTATGTAGAATAATTTATTCTTAGCAAACTTATGACCTTTAGTGTATTTTCTATCACAAATGTAACAAAGCCCTTTTGCTATTTTCTCTTCCAATTGTTGCGGTGTCAACCTTATATGTTGTGGAAGACTAGGGGAAACAACACTTCCATATTTATAGTTGTGAGTGGTATGCTTCCTGGTTGCCATAATTTTGATTTCCATTTTTCTTGCTAACCTAAATGCCTTCTCTAATGAATCAGGTTCCAAAAGGTGAACATCATGTTGGATATTATCCTTTAAAGTTCCTATGAACAAATCAATCCTATGCTCCTCTGGAATACATTTTACCCTAATGTTCAATTTTTGGAACTCCTCAATTTGCTCCATTATTGAACCCTTTTGTTTGAAACTTATCAATTGGCTAAAAAAGTGTTGCTTTTTGTATCCTCATAATGTGCTGTCAATTCTTTTGTAAAAATTACCCAAGTGATAATTTGATTATGAGAGCAAAGCCCTTGATACCATAAAAACTAATTTGGTTCGAAATATAAAGTTGCAATACGTACCTTTTGTGTGTTTTGCACATTATTGAGATCGAAAAATTGCTCCATCTGTAATATCCATGTTGCGGAATCGTTGCCATCAAACTTCCTCATATCAATTTTTGGAATATGGTGGGTCTTCAATCCAACATTAGAGTCTATGAAATCATGATTAACATTTCTTTTGTTCGCATCATGAATTTCCTTTACTGCCCTTTCACCATTAGTAAGTATTTCTTGTAGAAAATTTGTGAAATCTGTCTTCAAATCTACCATGCCTGTCTTCAAATTTGTGTTCAAATCTATCTTCAAATTGTCCATCTTAGCTTCCATGCCATTCATCTTAGCTTCCACACCATTTATCTTAGCTTCTGTTAGCTTTTGTGAGAGTGACATTTGTTGCACTTGTCTTCATGAGTCATGGTAGGGTTTTCAGGTTTCTTACTAGGTCTTTGCATTTTATTTCCTTGGGGCATCAGTTATTGATAATATTTCTCTACTATGCCCTTTGAATTCCTTCAAAATAATTTTTCAAACCAAGCTTAAGCAAGCATTTAAAAAAATCTACACACCTTTTTTCACTTTGTAGGAGCTCGATATTGCCTCTGATGTATCTTTGTAATTTCAGATCATCCAGTTTTGAAATTATGATCTGCAGCAGCCCTATATGTCCTCTTTCAGATGCCACCAGTCTGATCCAAATTGGATTCTCTAAGGAAGAGT
>Ga0115842_100616_pt1 | contig 13482 bp, 10 predicted proteins | sample InSIn2SAF170_2_FD_83856 | JGI IMG/M metagenome (GOLD analysis project Ga0115842, IMG submission 83856)
TCGGCTGAACGAAAAGTGCAAAATGCTCTAGATCAGAAGGAACCTGACTATGCGAGCTTTGAGCCTCTACTTGAGAAACTACGAGTTCGAACGGGGAATCTTGCTCTACTTACCTTGACTACCGATCAGTCTGCAGAGAAAATCGAGTCGCGACTATGGGAATTTCATGTCAAAGTCAATGGCAAATTTAAGCCACTCTTGAGAAGCTTTAGGGAAGGTTCGGCCAAAAAGAAGCACGTTGAACGACGTAAAGCGCATAAGCAGTACACCGACTTCATCAAAGCTAGTCAGCGCTTCTACCGAGCTTACGTTGAACGATTGACTGCGAACTTTACAAATATACCAAAGGTCGAGGCAATCGCTCGTAGATTGGCCAAAGAAGGCTTGACTGTGCAACCACAAAAAGCTGCATCCGAAAAACACCAAGAAACCTTGGAGAAGTCTTGTAAACAGTGCATAATTCGCTTGGGAGACCTGTCAAGATGGAGAGAGACTGAGCTACGTCCTAACGAGTGGAACTGGGGTCCAGCCAAGGGGTATTACAACCTCGCTTTGACGTTGGACCCAGCTGAGGGTACCTGTTACAACCAATTGGCTGTCATCGCCCTGAACGGGGATGACCATCTTGGAGCAGTCTACTACCTTTATCGTGCGACCGCTGCAGCAAAACCATTTCCTACCGCACCGGACAACTTGAAAGTGGAGTTCGAAAAGGTATTGAAGATTCGTGTCGAAGAGTCTTATGGCATGCTCGACAAGTCTGACGATACTATCGTCAGCACGCTTGAGAAGCGTTTCTTAGCATTCCATGCTCACTGCTTTGCTCGACCCTACGATTTCGTGGCCTTCCAGCAAAAAGCTACCGATATCCTTGGCATGATCACATTGTGCTTTCAGGCTGAGGAGAAGACTGGTGGTTTTGGTCGATTCATGTATCGCGCCACCCTGATCAACATGGCTGCCGAAAGCCTGGCTAAGTCAGGCATTGAGAAGCCAGTCACACAGAAGAAACTCACGGTCGAGAAGCTAGCTCAAGAAATTGAGCGCAACTGCCAGAGCTTCTTCCTCTTCCAGCGCTTCAACTTGATCTTCTTCCAAGCTTTGTTAAGGATTTTGGCTCGCGAACTTGGTGAACCAGCATCTGAGGGCCAAGACATATCTGATATCTCACGTCTCTCCCCGGTGGTCGGTAAAGTCCTCCCACATCTGCGCCAATATAGCAGTTGGTTTCTTAGCCATATGCGAGAACTCGTTGAAACAAAGTACAAATCGAGCCGAAAACTGCTGGAGCAGGTGTCAAAGACATACGCTCAGACGCTTAACCTTCTTCGAAGCAACATTGATGTGTTCGCCTCCTCGCAAATCTCATATCTCCTTCCTGAAGACGAGCAGACCCTTTCGTTTTTGCCTTACTCGCCTATAGTCTCTAAATGGAGGCACCAAAGTCCTGATGGTACGACGAAGCCTGTACGGCCTGTAACTGCTGAAGCGAAAGACTTGGACGAGCAGGTGCACCTTGCAGAGACACATCTTCGCGCTACAGACCTTGTCGTTGATGCGTTGAGGTTGTTGAAACATCAGGTAAGCTTATATCCAGATATCAGGCATATCTAACCTTTCCAGGAGGACCTCAGTTTAAGTACTGTTCCGCTGGCGCTCGAGAATGCTCAGTTCGTTGAGCGTGAGCTTCCGGAGGCTGAACTTCCTCAAGCGCCACCATCTCCACCCAAAAAGCTCTGGCGTAGTAGTAAAGCATATGTTCGTGGTCCGTCAACGAATGGTACCACTGATATGCCAGGTACTACAGCACCAGAAAACGCAGCGCCTGTTGAAGCCCAGCCAACCGCAACTCCGGAGGTGGACATGTTAGGTTGTACTGACGTCCACCAGGAGGAGCCTGTTGGTGGTTCGATGGAACTTCCAGCTGTTGAGCCAGCTGCGTTCATGCAAACAGCGGCTGAATCCCTGCCAGCAACTCTAAACAGCTCAAGCATCATGATCGGCACACCAGGGCAGACCATCACAGGTGTGACCGCCATGGATCTGGTTCGGCAAATGCAGCGTTCTTCCGTTGGCAGTCCTGTATCGCAGCGCTCTCCTGATTCTGGCAAGAAATTTAGTCTCCCTGCAGCTCTACCGAGCCTCTACAATACACCCTTTGCACCAACTACGACCGAGCGAGCCCAACTCTCGCCTCGAATTGATCTCAGTCAGAAGCGATCACCGTCTTTTCACACGCCGAATATCAGCTCCAGCGCCTTTTTCCAAGATCAGCTGGCACGGCAGGAACAGGAAATCCAGCAGCGATCATCTCCTCAACCGCCTTTCCAGCCTACACCGAGCTGGGACACTTTCGGCCAGACACCTACTGGTATGGACTCGATGCTGCGTGCTTTTGAATACAACAAGACCCGAACGCCGTCACCCTACGCGAGCAATCACTCGCAAGTCGGTGGTCGGAGTCCACAGCCAAAATACGTTTCTAAGCCTGCTCCGTTTGGTGTTATTGGACAAGCACGACCTATATCTCGGGGTGCTCCCACAAACGGTCAGGGCTGAGGACGAATCGTCTGTGAAAGAGTGATTTGTTCTGCTGGGTCAGGATTGCAGGATGTTCAATTTCGAAGTTTGAAAACGCAAAGTGCGTGCTAAAACCAAGGGCAACTCGATGCGCTTTCATGCACTACTTGGTGGCCATGATGCCCTCCAGCATCCCTCCTAAATCGCCTTGCCCACCACATGCAAGAGTCACGTATGACCTGATTCACTATATTTTCTATTCGAATCGTGGCGGCATTCCTCGAGGTGATAGCATCTTGCCTCAAATCAAAGCTGTCTGATCAGAGATCAGTGATGCGAGCTTCACGCCTTATACGCTGCCAATGTGCTCGCACGGCTGAGCTACCTCCGCACCAACACCAGCCATTTCGTTGCCAACAGGTGTCCTCCTGGGCACTCGAATTTGAGGCTTGAAACAGCGCGGAGAATGCCGAATTTGCTCTAGATGCAACAGAACAAAAGAACGTAATTTACATCACGAACGAACAGCCGAAGTTGAATACAATTGGAAGAATTCAAGACAAGACAAAGACAAAAGACACTGGCGGCGAGAGGTGGGAATACTCTGCACAAGAGCGAGTATTGATATAAAGCATCGGACTTCTTGGTCTTGGCTGATGCTACTGTCCTGCATTCAGGCGTCCTCCTCGCATGGTTAATGGACCTCTTGATGATGTCTACGGGCTTACTAGGGAACATGAAAATCGCACGAGAACTAGTAGATTGGCAGGCAAATTGCATAGCACATTCGTTCACCGTGTGAAGAGCATGAATATGATCTGATTTGCCTTTTTGGCATGTCTATGTCTTTGCTATGGTCATATCCCTGATACGTGCGTTCTAATCTGTTTGATATTGATCTATATTCTCGTTATGCTGTTCTATTGATCATGGCTTTTGTTGAAAGAAGCCCCCCAACCCTCCCTCTTCCCCTCCTGAACGCCATGCTAAGTTGATTTGCAGTTGCCAGTCCAGTTTTGCTGGCACCTATGTTAAACCTCGAACAGAAATTGGAGTATAGAGTCCTCAACCAGACAATAAGTGGTTTCCTCTTAGAATGACCAGTGGACATCCACGGATGTCACACCCACGCATGGCATGCTTCTCAAGGGTTGGAATGACCACAACTTCAATGTGACCATCTCAGTTATCCTTTCCGTATGTCTTCTTTGGGGAAGGATACGAAGGTCCCAACTCCTGCAAGCTAAGTTTGGCGAGCCATTGTCCCTTCTTGACACATTCCTCAGTAGAATCATCAGAAACAATGCCGGCAAGGAATCCTGCTGCGAAGGCGTCACCTGCACCGGTGGTATCGACAATGAGTTTGGATTCGATAGGCAAGACGGAAAACTCTTGTGCTTTATCCTTCCCACTGACTGCCACGATGGTTGGGTCTGTTCCCTGGGTGATGATCACGATCCTGGGTCGCTGTTTGTTCACTTTGTCCACTTTTGAAAGAGCCTTTGCGATATCCGGAATGCTGGTGTTGGCATCTAGGCCGTTATTCTCTGCCCAGGTCTTTGCCTCGTTCTCGTTGCCGAATACGTAATCCGTGTAAGGGAGCACCTCGGCCAGTTGCTGCTTGAAGAATTGCGGGATGAAACCGGCGGACAATCCGAGGCAGAAGGGCTTGTTCTTCTCTGCGGCGTGCTTTGCAAGTGCCATTGCAGCTGGAGGGCAGACGGTGAGATGGTATCCGCCTACGTAGTAGACGCGACTGCTCTCGACGAGAGACCAAACTTGTGGTTGCTGGAGATGATCGATCTTGTATTCATTTGCGGCTGCGAGGTGAGTGCACATGGTGCGGTGGTGGTCTGTTATTATTACTCCACAGCGGCCGGTTGGGTGATCGGGGTCGACACGATATTCGACATGGACACCTGGTTGGAGAGAGTTGCTTAGTCATGGTATCTCTGAGGGTTGGTCTTTTGATTGTGGTACATACCTTGTTCTGTGCATGCTTTTCGTAGAATGTCTGCATATTCGTCGTCACCTACACAACCGATGTACAATGTGCTGTTTGGTGGCAGCATGTATTGAGCGCCTCGTGCAGTGTTCTGAGCTCCTCCTCCTGCAATCAACTTTGCATCGTGATTCTTGATCAAGTCGTCGTAAAGTTCGAGCTGTTTTTTGTTGTCTTCGACAAGGATGGTATCGTTCAATTTCATGCCATATTCAGCGATCATTGCCTTGTCACCTTTGCCCTGGATATCGAGGAGAGGGTTCTCTAGACAGAGAAGAGCGTAGCTTTGTTGAGGTGCCATTTTGTAGTTTGTAAGATTTTGTGTGAGGAATTCGTAGTAGTTGTAGGAGTACAACAGTAGTATTCAAGATTGGTAGCAGGATGGACAAAAAATGTCTACGAGGGGCACTGCAGATCTCAACTTGCGTCAAACTGCAGTTGGGTGGGGCCCATAATTTGATTCCGCAGAGCTCAAGCTGTGATTCGATACCGCATCCGTGCAGTATCGGCATCCATCAGTTGTCCTTGATGTGCTTGTCCAACATCTGTCAATACCATTAGACTATACATGTTCCTAATCGCTCAAACCAACAACTAGTCATCAACATTGAGCGTGATACTTCCATCTTGTTGGTGTCTATTTCGACTACAGCACTGCAAACAATTGTCTCCGCCTATTGCGCTTAGCTGCTTCCCGAGCAATTCGCTGGACTGCTTCATCGTCCATCCTCCGTCACAGCAATCAAAGTCCAGACGCGGTCACTCAAACTGTGAAACCACTGCTGCTGGATTAGATTGTCTCTCATTCACCCTTCAACATGGCAACCGAGCTCGCCTCGATCGTGCAATCCACACACATCCAACATGACCCCGACCCAGACTTTGATATCAACCCATCCACGGCAGCCTCAAGAAAAGTCCCTGCAAATGTGATATCTCGCGATGACCTCTATCCTTCGGATCACGATGTATCTCACATAACCGACGATGCATCAGACACGTCCACACTTCCCTCCGATATCATTGTCCCACGCCATCGGCACACACCTGGCCGACAGCACATGGCACTCCCAGATCTAAGGTTCGAACAGACATACCTCGCCAGCATAAAGAATGCAGATACAAACTGGACAGTCGCTTACATTACAATTCGAGATCAAGTACTGCTACCACTTGTGCAGGGTGTAGGTTACCATATGTTGATTTTGGGGTGGAGACACTGGAACCAAGGAAGCAAGTTTGTGGGACAGTCGCTGGGAGCTCGAGTGAGACGGTGGTGGTGGGAGGTGAATGGATGGAAGAGACCGAAGAATACAACGCCTATCAAGGAAGGGTTTACCAAAGAAGCTAAGGACTTCTACGTTGGCAGATTTGGCAGTGGGATGGGAGATTGATCAATTGATCGGTCAATCATATGTTTGGATTTATCGGTCGAAATGTGCTTGAGCACGCATGCACTGTACAGATCATGGAGGTCGCTAGGCATTCGAAGAGAACCAGTGCGGCCAGAATAGCTTTGGCTCTATAGCGTGAGCTTTTATAGCTAGGTTGTTGGCTCAGTGTTAACAGGGTGTTACCAGGGTATTGCACACCAACCTACCGTTTCGGAGTTGATGGTTGTAAAGCATGGCATTGCGTAAGACAAGTCTCGAGAAGATGTCTATTCGCATCAGTTTCCACCAAGAAGACATAACTAGAGAACAAACAAGATATCTCACTCTTCCTTGCACCGCGTAGTCTGTTCAGGAGACCATCGTTGCAGCTCTAAGATAAGTCATCACATTCTACAACAAAGAAAAATATCCAGTATAAAACAGACCAACTAACTAAGTACCTACCTAGCTAGCAAGCACCGCCTCCTCCCCTCCATCCTGACTCTGCCCAGCCTTCTTCCTCGCGTCAGCCGTTTCCTTCCCCACCTCCTGGCCCTGTCCAGCGTGCTTCTTTTTCGCCTCATCGAACTCCCCACTCTCCTTCATCTCCTTGATAACCCCAGCAGCAACCTTACTCGCCTCCACACCCGTCGGCACACCAGAATACATCATCGTATGCACGATCGCCTCGGTGATCTCCTCCTCGCTCAGGCCGTTTCTGACAGCGCCTCTGATATGTACGCGTAGCTCGGTGGAGCGGTTCAGCGTCATCAGGATGCCAATGTTTAGGAGGGAGCGTTGTTGGCGGGTTAGGCCGGGTCGGCCCCAGACGGACCAGGCTTCGGTTATGTATTGTTGGTGGGTCTTTTGCATGGGGTTGTCGACCTGAAGGGTGGTTAGATGGGAGGGATAGGATGGGAGAGAGTAATAGAGGAGTTGAGAGATAAGAGGTGAATACATACGCCTTTTAGAGCGTTTTCGACGTAGGCGTCTCCTACTACTTCTTTTCGGATTTGAAGACCTTGTTTGAAGGCTTCTGTTTGCTCGAATTTGTCGCCCATCTTTGCTGAGGTTGTTGATGTGGACTGGTGTAAAAAGGTTGGGTTGGGAGGAAAGGCTCTTGTTTCTTGGCTTGCTGGACAAATTCGGCAAGGAAATACGGACTACGTGACAAGAGCTCGAGGTATGTGATTTTTATTCAAGTTATTCGATTTTCTCCAACTGGTACGTACCTCTGGCTAATCGTTGACGTTGTGCCGTTGTGCTTATGAGGGGAATCACGAGGCGAAATATCTCCACCAACTCCAATGTTGGAGGATATCAACTTATGTATCCGCAAATATGACTGAGGAAGAACCTAGGTCATCAATGATTAAAATACCGATCTCCCCCGGCACAAGAGAAGCTTGCAGTATGTTCACATTCTACAGCCTCTTCATCAGCTTTGGTGGCCCGAGATACGCTCACAATTCTCATCCGACGTGAATATCAATATCTCACCCCTTTATTCAACATGGGTGACCAACAAGAATGGAATCTCCCAAATGTTACGTATGGCTTCATTGGCATTGGTGTCATGGGTTATCCAATGGCACAGAACCTTCGAAAGCGCATCCCACAGTCTTCTCAGCTCATTATCTGTGACGTCGTGGAGGCACAGGTCAAGAAATTCCTTGCTGAAACTGAGCCGAAAGAACACATCGCTGCAGCCTCGACACCGAAGGAAATTGCTGAAAAATGCGACATCATCATAACCATGCTGCCGAAGGGTCCTCATGTTCAGGAGGTCTTCACGAATGAGTCTACAGGCCTATTAGCTGGCGCCCCGTCCTCTAAAACAATCCTCTTCATGGAATGCTCGACCATCGACACTTTGACGTCAAACAAGGTCAATGACCTGGTCACGAAGGCTGGACACAAATTCGTGGACGCACCTGTTTCTGGTGGCTACAACGGAGCTGTAGCTGGGACACTTACATTCATGATAGGTGGTTCAGAGGAACTGTTCACTGAGGTCCGTCCACTAGCCGAGGCGATGGGCAAAAGGGAGAATGTGTATCATTGTGGAAAACAAGGAGCTGGTCTTGCTACGAAGCAGATCAACAATTACCTTGGATTTGTGTCGATGGTTGGTACCTCGGAGGCATTCAATATGGGTCGATTGTATGGGCTTAATCCCAAGACGCTAGCTAGTGTGGTAAATGCGAGCACTGGTCGCTGCTACAGCAGCTCCGTCGAAAACCCCGTCAAAGGGGTTTCGCCGACGGCATCTACCAACAGAGACTTCGCAGGTGGATTTTCGACAGAGTTATGTCGTGGCGTGGTTGAGATGGCTTTGCAGCTGGGTGAGCAAGTCGGCGCAAAGAGCGTGCTGCGCGATGTTGTGCTGAAGACCTTGGAAGAGGCAAGTGAGGATCCTCGATGTAAAGGCAAGGATTACAGAAGCATTTATCTGCATCTAGCCGATATTCAGCAAAGCGACAATCACCTATAAAATCCATCGCTGAGGAGAGGGATTCGGTCATTGGTGCTACTTATTCCCTTGCCCGGAGCTCTTTCAAAAACTGAGCAATTCAGGCACTTGAAGACAACGCAGCTTTGCCCTTTACGAGCTCCTTCAACCATCTACTTGGTACACGAATGAGGCATAGATCGACGGAGTGGACGCCCACGTTTGTACATGTTAGTAAGCTGCTTTCTGGATGACGAAAATGCAATCCCACCAGGCCATCATTACCGTGATATCTTTGCAGACTGGTCTCCTTGGGTCATTTGATTCGTCCAACCCTGCACAATCTGCAGCATGGACTCGAGCCTGAGAATGCTGAATGAGGGGCAAAGACGTGTTTTGTGGGATAAAAGCTTGCTCCGGTCCGGGGTCGCATACGGAATATTGCCGAGGACTCCATTGATTGCCGCAAGCTGCTGCGAACACCATGCGCTAACAATCACTGGGTTTGTCCATGTAACCTCGGCACATGTGTGCACAACGGAGAGGTACCTCGTGGAGTGACCGGAGGAGATAGCAGCGGCTTGTTTTGGTTGGTGCAGGCAGTGACCAAGCGCGGCACATTGGGCATAGCGCAGCAGTAACCGCTTTGTCTTTAGCGCTGCTTTGGTGGATTTGCTGCAAGATGTTTGGCATCACTCCCACCTGAAGTCACCCCAATGTTCAACCCCTCACCATTTGCGAATTCCACGAGGAGAGCTTCATCGCGACCATGGAGGTTCAAACAACTCCCACCGGCAGAGTCAAGAGAAAACAGTCTGGCAACAAGACAAAAACACTTCCATGCCCTCATTGTCAGAGACTATTTGCTAGGCTTGTGCGCTGTCCATAAGCTCGTGGTATTACTGGAAATTTACTGACTGCTGGGCAACAGGAACATTTGCAGCGACACATTCGAACTCATACCAAAGAAAAGCCTTTCGTTTGCGAAATATGCACAAAGACATTTGCACGCAGCGACCTCCTCGTCCGCCATGAGCGACTGGTTCACCCGGGCGTCGAAGATCAACACACAAGCCGAAAATCTCACAAGCGACACTCTACCTCCCAGGCCAACGGCGGTCCCCGGCGACAACATACAAACAGCGATGCCTCGCAGAACGAGCCTACTTCACCACTGCTGCAACAGCATAGCCATACAGACTCTATGGATATAGTGCATCATCAGAACCAGTCACTCATGTCCTCGCCTGGTGCGCAAGAAGGAAGAGGCATGATGGACATGCTGGATCCGCAGCTCATGCAGCCGCACAGTGGCATGCTAGCAATGGACGGCTTGAACCAACACCAGACTTCTTTTCCGGGTGCGCCCGCGCTCGATCCATCATGGGGCTACGACCTGAACTTGCTCTCGCACGCTGCTAGCCACGTTGCATCCAACACGCAGCACGAGTATGGCATTCCTGAAATATCCCAGGTGAATCAAGAGCAAGTGCAAGATCAAGTACAACAGTTGCTACCAGTCACGCTGGACCAACAGTATCCGCCGCGTACACTACACGACTATAGCCATCAAACATCGTTATTCGATAGCCCGGATCTTGGCGATCCCATGCAAGACTTTACTGTCTTTCTCGATAGCATTGGACTGTCTTCCGAATGGGACCCTAGAATGATCAATGCTACGGATGGTGAGCCCTTCACCACACCAGAGCTGAGGAACGATCCAAATTTCTTCAAGCCGCAGGCAAATGGCGACCATCAAGATCACAAATTTGGTCCTTTTGACGACAGCAGTACCTTCTCCAGATTCGGCTCTCGACTACCGTCTTTGCAACCGGAGTCAAGAGATCGTCATTCTGTTCCGCCAGATCCTCCTCGAACCAACGATGACTACCTTGGCATCCCTAAATCTAGGGGCTCGTGTGAGGTATCTGACTCAGATAGACAGCAATTCGCCTCTAAGCTTGCCTCGTTTGATAGCGTCATGCCGAAGGGTTTCATAGCACCATCACGCCACTCTTTGTCTCGATATCTTGCCGGCTACATAAACGGTTTTCACGAGCACCTACCCTTCATTCACGTCCCCACCTTGTCTGTCGCCAGCAGCGCACCCGAGCTGGTCCTCGCTCTTGCAGCTGTTGGCGCGCAGTATCGATTCGAGAACAGTCGTGGTATTGAGCTATTCTATGCTGCGAAGGCTGTAGTTTTGGAACAGGTCAGGCGTCGGGATGGCTTTCAGATACCTCAAGTCTGGAACAGACCTCGGACAAGAACTGGCTCCATGGTACAATCACCCTCTGCGGCTTTTAACAACGGTATGAACTCGAGATGGCGAAGAGGGCCCATATCGATATGCAAGCGGATGTAGGCTAGGCCGAGGAGAGCAGTTGAAGTGAAAGCAACGGGTCCATTAGGGTTCTGTGGATCAAGGGACGACTGAGGATCACGCTTCCAACCAGTCTTCCACGATTTAAGACCGCGTTCGAGGATCGTGATGTCTTCATGACGAAGAGAGGATTCATCAGCCGCAGGCCAGACGAGCGAGAGTTGACGGGCGAAGAAGATTTGTTGGATGATGCCATGAATGAGGACGTAGTTGCCCAGTGGTGAGTTAGACGCCGGCGGTAATTGTGCTGGTCGATTAAAGAGGCGCGAGAAAGCGACCTGGAATGGTACGGCTGGAGTCGTGTTCGGGTACCAGGACCACCAAGTGGACCGACGTTACCGCCACTAGAGGGGTTAAGGATAGTCGAGGTAGTTTGCTTGCTGACACCGAAATCGGAGATCTTAACCATCCCACGATTATCGACAAGGATATTGGCACCTTTGATATCACGATGGATGATGTTACGGCTGTGGAGGTATGCCAGGCCCTCAAGAATTTGGCGTGTAAAGTTTCGAGTCAGTGGCTCGGGGAAAGTGTTGTATTGCTTGAGCATGGCTGCTATACTGCCTCCAGGTACGTACTCGAGGAAAATGTTCAGGTAAGTTTCATCGGAGGAAGTCCCGAGGTAGCGCACTATGTGCTCGTGGTGAAGACCTTGTAGCAGCTCAATCTCAAGCTTGAGGGCGGAGACCATCATTTGTTTCTTCTTGTCCGATTCGGTGCCTTTAGCAACATCTGGGAGTTCGACTTGCTTGACGGCCATCAATTCACCAGTAATTGCATGAAGCGCAAGGTAGACCGATCCGAACGAACCTTCGCCGATAAGGTCGCCCTTCATCCAATTGTTCTTCTCGAAGTTGTTACCACCTTGAAGGAAGTGGTTAAGTTCTGGGTCTGGTTCTTCGCCGTCCTCTGCCACTATCATTGATAGTCGTGAGTTGAGGTTCTCAGTGCCGATTGGCGACTCATCGAAATAGCTTTCTCGCGATTCGTTAGCATGTAGTGTATCGGATCCACTATCGAACGAGACGTAGGACTTTCGGTTTGGCTCGTTGGGCGACTCTTCTTGCAAAGGTTGCAATGCCGACGAGGCGATCGAATCGCGATAGCCTGAGTGAAATCTCGAAACTGACAGCGGCCGTGGTTTGGCACCAATACCTGCCTCTCCGGGCTTAGTCAGCCAAGCATCAGCTATACTCGGTATCGCTGGAACAGGTGGTGCATCTCTCAAGCTGGAAGCCAAACTGATATTGCTGACCACGCTCAACCTACTTGCAGCACGGCTCATGCGCTGTGATCGTCGAACCGACATCCTCATGGTCTTCTCAATATCTTCTTTCTGGTGGTCAGGGAAATAGGAGGTGAGTTCTTGTACTATCATTTCGCTAGGAGGTCTCGCCCCGAAGAAAGACCGTACTCTGGCTTCTCCCTCATGCTTTCTGGGTCGAAGGGTGGAATTCTCTGGTCTGTCGAGGTCTTCTGCAGGTGGAGTAAGTGCGGGATGTCGCTCAGACAATGGACCAGGCGATAGTGGCGTCTGAATGTTGGACCACGATTCACCTGTCAATTGTTGTAGTTTGATCTGATTCCGCATGTTTGCGTTGTTCATAGCGTTGGCATGAAATGCCTGATTCTCATCCACCGCCAGTTTGGCAGCTTTCTTGACCTCGTCAAGATCTGGCAGCCCATCATTGATTTTTCGTAGCATCAGTCTGTTCCTTTCCGACCTCGTAGCATCACCACAAATTGCCATCAGGTCGCTGTCGTTTAGTCTTCGGCAATTGCTCTGTCGAGCGTCAAGACCATCAAGAACCCAGAAGCAATAGTTGCGAAAGTGCTTCTCTGGTATGAGCAGCTTCTTCAGTACAGTCATGGTGACCTCGTCTGCCGACTTGCAGAACTTGACGTTTACTACTTTCGTTTGACCTCCATTGTGTACAATCTTGATCACAGGCGAATTGCTTGGAAGGCCGCCGGGTGTAAGACCATCGATGCTCGAGTTCTGCCTCAGATGGCTTTTTGTGCCAGTAGACTCCTGTACCATAATTTGAGGGGTTTCGGGCCGTCGGCCATTGACAGACTTCGCAGAACCTGGCTGGCTGAAATAACCATTACTCAATTCACGTTTCGTGCTTTCAGCCGGACTCGCAACGGCATATTTCGAGCGCAGACCTGCGAGGTGAGTTTCAGCCAGAGGCGAGGCTGGTCGAGAAGTATTCACGAATGTACTGTTTTCCAGTCTTTTGTTGCCAACTCTTGGATGCAGGCGCGGCGAATCAGAAGGAGTCAAGCTCAGTGCATCCAGTGCAGCCATGGATTCTCGCTTCCGGCGATTGCGTACTACCGCAGACTTGTTTCGCAATTGTTTGATGGCAACATTGATCCGAACGCGGTCACCGATCTTCTTAATACCGATTTCTGAGAGGATTCTCTGATCACATTCCAGCAGACTCTCGCCGGTAAAGTTGTGTGCTCTAAATACTGGTTCATATTGACCACATCTTATCGAATGTAACCACTCCCCCACTTTCTTCTCGTCCCACGCTCGAACGGAGTCCAGGCCGTCGTAGTCGCCGGAGAATTCAGATTCGGTCGGAGACATGAAGAGATTGTCTTGCAAGGCAGTAACAGAATGTTGTGTTCTCAGTGAAGCTTCTGAGAAGTTTCTTGGGAGCCCCTTCTGACCACCACTGAGTGGGGCTCCATATGGACTTTTAGAGGCAAGCATAGCCATGTCCTGCTGTGGCGT
>Ga0115842_100642_pt1 | contig 13451 bp, 16 predicted proteins | sample InSIn2SAF170_2_FD_83856 | JGI IMG/M metagenome (GOLD analysis project Ga0115842, IMG submission 83856)
CAGAGCAGTTCGTGGTGTACAGAATTTAGAGAAATGTTGCTGATAGCCCATAAGAGGTGAGTTGCCTGTATAGTACAAGTGATCCATGCAGCTATTCAAAACCGCACCATGATCGAGAGATTTCAGTCGCTTTGAGCACGACGAGGTCTTTCTTTGACCAAATTAAACTTGGTGTCACTTTTAGTATAGTTGCCTTGAGATCTTGAACGTTGTCTAAGGTCGGTCAACTCATTGAGCCACTAGAACCACCAAATTGTTCATACATGGGAGACATAAACTATGCGAGGACTTTGCGGCCCGCGTTGTAGGTAGGTTGTGAAATTGTCCTAGATAGCTCTGTTGAGCATGTTCAGCTATACACCCTTGTGTGTGCTTTGTGCCGGCATTGCAGCTTGCTTGACCTTAATCAAGAACTCTTCGACTGGCGGCCTCCTTCGCATTCTCCAGGAAAGTAACACCTGACTCCTTCTCTGAACATGCGGACATGTGTAAAAAACGTCGGCGCTTGACTTGAATCGGATCAAACATCGTACAATATGCTTACGTGTTTGCCAAGTAATGTTCGCTGACTTGGATCGGAGCATCTTCTCAGTAATCTTTGAGAATCCTAAACAAGCCAATGAAAGTTAGAACATGATCGCTTGACACTGCCAGTTGAACGCAGCGGTGTGGAGCTCGCTTTTTATTTTTGAATCTTCCGTTGTTCCTCGTAATACGACTACCCCTGGGAAAGCGTCCGAAGCATCGACAACATCGTGCACTCCCTAATGCTGAGAGTACACGATCCAGTGGAGACGGTGGGAGAACAGTTTTCAAGAACTTTGACTGCATGAGAAGCCAGCTCTCGAATGCGGTGACATATTGTAGAACACCGGTTGCTTAGCAGACTTCGCAAAATGCAGGAACTTTGATTAGGCGAAATCCTAATCAGGTATCGTGCGGAGTACACGTTTGCCTAGCGAACGAGCTTAGGCAATACTGATGTGGATATGTGACGCTGGAATATCAAGGGATTCAGGTGCCGATTCTCACGCTAGGAAGCGAAGCTGACTGGAATTTCTCCTCAGTGGCTCGTCAACACGCGAAAGGTACAATAGTTTTGTGGTCTAAACATTAGAGATCCAAACGTTAAAAAGACGCCAGGTTTGAAGCACAAAAGACAAATGATCCTAGCTGAGGGCAATGCCGACTAGCGCTCTTATCTACCTAGCGAGCTTGCTGTGTCTTACCTAGGCATTATGCATTTATGGCAAAGTTCTGATGAGCATATGTAAGTGAGATCTTGAATGTGAACCTGTCATAGCTTCTGCCTGTTGGTTGTTTTGAAAGAACTGCAAATGCATTATGCATGGCTTGAAGCTCGGCGTAAGCCGCCATCATTCTGCGTGAAGATACTGCAGCCCAAAAAGGCTTAGCAGAAGTCCTCGATCGAGTTTTGCCTACAGCTTTGAGGTCCGGAACCTTGACACCCACAAGATATCACACGATCCCGCAGCAGTGGTCCGACGAATGTATCCGAGCACTTGAGAAGATGGGCAGCTCATCGTCCAATGAGGCAAACGGTGTCATGGTTGTAGCCAGTCATTAAAACATTGGACCTTCATGCTCTCGACCCAATGTCCCTCCTGCACATTCTTGGGTGTCTTGCAACCGTTCAACACCTGGAAGCCCTGCACGCTCCTTTGCATTATATTGCATCACATCGCACCATCTCACAGACATGCCCAAATCGGCAATGGTCTTCAGCTGGCATGGTTTCTGTGCAACTACAGTACTAAAGACCTGTAAGCGATGTTCTTAAGCCGACATTCCATTTCGAGTCGCATGGATTTCCGAAGAACGCTCATGCTGAATGCTTGCGTATAGAAACTTATCACTCTGAGCCATCGATTGAATACCCATCATACTAAAACAAGGGTGGAGAACGAGGACTTCGTAAGCACTACCCAAAGATCGAAAATGGACTGACAAACGAATGTATTCTAGCTAGAATTACTCCTCACTACTCTCCACGATTGGTCGAAGCTTAAGCAAACTTCGAGTTGTTATGGTTCGCCTAAATCTGGAAGACTTTCACATCGTCACTGAAGTGTTTCGAAAATGGTTTCACTCCGACCGTCAGATCGAAGTGAACCCTGATGTCTTTGTCCTTCTTGTAAAGTCTGACACTTCCTTTGGCAATCTTCAGGTTGAGCGAGAGTTCGATTCCTTTGTCAACACTTGCGGTATACTTAGGACCAACCTGAGTGCCACCGAATGTGAGGTACGCTCCGATCTCCTTATCGCCAATATCCACATAGGCTACGATCTATCAATGGGATGTTAGACAAGTTTTTGTTATTGACCCAAGAGCGACTTACCTTGAGTCCTGGAACTGGCAGACCATAATCAAATGTCTTTCTGTTCCCACTGTGGAGGTCAGGGAGTGGGGCTTCGTCTGCTTGAACTTCGCTGAGTTCAAATTTGCCATCACCGATATCTTTGACCTCGATAACGCTTGTGAGAGTGTAGAATGCCGATGATGACTGTTCGGTGGCCATATTTGGTTGTGAAGCGGGGTCTCGGTGTGTGGTATAACTGACGTAGGTGACCAGATGGCTAATGTATAGTTGCAAACTCGATGAACCACCTTTGAGTTGGTGGGAGAGCTGATATATATACCCGTCTAGCTTTTCCATCGTGAATTGATTTCACATGGCAGGTTCCTCATTCACTGAAAGGCTGACACTAATGCAGTCAGCTTGGTGCAGCGGCTGGGGTAGCCTTGATGAGCCATAAGTTCTGACCGCATATTTCTCACCTTCAAGAAGCACATCAACTACACCCTGCAGTAGCAAAGTCCTGAACTTGACAACAACTCATGTGGGATACCGATGTACAGATTGAGGTGGCAGCTCACACTTCACTCGGTGAGCCCCTTGGCAGCTGATATGTCTCCCCTGCCCAAGGTTACAGCATGTGCTTGACCGGTTGAGAGAACATTTTCTCACTTTATGTGCGCATTCAGAATGTCTTTGTTAACATCGTTCTTAACTTTTCCTGCTGTTGCGTGACCAAACCTCTAAAGTCTGGTTACCTGATTCGAAGGGTCTAGATGAGAGCTATGATCCATGAGCTCGATTACTGTGGTTCCAGCTCCTGGCCGACGGAGCTTGATGCATTGTCTTCGACCCTCACTTGAAGTCCATACTTACATGTAATACGAGCTGTGATGTGTCCGTGGAACTCGTGTAGCTTCGTTCATTTTGCTTGTTGTGCATGACTAGGTCCGTTGACTCCTCACACATCTGTGCAAATATCGACCAATCTTTTCATGCTGCAATAAGCGCTAACGAAAGGTCTGCAGTAACTTGGGACTGAGTGGTTCCCTGTCTTCACTGTATAACCGACTCTACTGAATTAAGGATTGTTTACGGCCATAAGAGGCGGACGCTGCGGACATCTCGATACCAGTCGATGTGATCAAAGGACATGACAATAATTTGCAGACTAACTTAAGGTCGTTTCCAGCAAGTGTCATCCGTTCCAGTGTAATCAAGACTGTCAAAATAAGTTTCAGAAAGAGGATTGAGAGTGGGAGACCACAACTGCACAATGTCAGACGTTATACCACCAGAAAATGCCATTCCCGTCGAGGTCAACGGGCGCATCAATGATCCCCATGATCACTATGCTCATGATGCACAGAATACCAATTATATTGTCTTGACTACCAACAATGTCCTTCGAAGCGACGAAATGAAGAAATTGCAAGATCTGAAAGTCCAGTTTCTGGAAGACTTGGGGAATAACAATTTCTTGTGCCGCTACGAGCCAGCTGCTCTTGAACCGTTGAGAAGGTTGGAGTTTGTACGACAAGTCGATGTCTATCGCAGAAAGTTCAAAATCCCGTCAGGCCTGCTATCGATGGTTGAAAAAATACGAGACAAGCCTGAGGCTATGACCGGATCCTGTCTGATCGATGTCATGTTGCATGAAAACGTTTCAGACCTTGACACCTTGGCCGACAGTCTAGCCGCGAAGGCACATGTAGATCGGAACGAACTCGAAGTGACCAGCAAGAAAATTCGGCTGAGCCTGAATCTGGCACAGCTTGAAGACATTGCCAGCGATGATCGTGTTCGCATTCTCGAGGAGGTAGTACCACCGGTTTTGTCTGATGGCCAGGCGAAACACATTATTTCCTCACCAGTACAAATTCCTGGTCACCCAGTCTTCCAAGGCAAAGATCAAGTTGTCGCTGTTGTTGATTCAGGGTTTGACCTTGGAAGTACGATTGACTGCCACCCGAGTTTCACAGGCAGAATCAAGAACCTTATTCCCATAGGCCGTGCTTCAGCAGATGGGAGGACCGAAGCTGAGAAAGTTGACGACCCAGATGGTCACGGTACTCATGTCTGTGGAACCATAGTTGGTCGGGACATAGAGACCTCTGAAGGCAATATCGGTGGAGTGGCTCAAGAAGCGAGAGTTGTACTCTCATCGTTGTTAACAGCCGAGGAGGGTGTCTATGCTGCAGTCACCGATTTGAAGACGTTATTTAACACTCCGTACGCACAATATGACGCTCGAATATATTCGAACTCATGGGGGGATCCATTGCGTGATGGGCTAAACGGTTGGGAGCCTCGCGTTTATGGAGATGCCGCAGCAGCTATCGATGAGTTTGTGTGCAACCATCCCGACGCACTCATCGTCTTCTCCGCTGGAAATAACAACGAGTTCATTAATAGATACACGGCTGCTGGAGAAGAGCTCGTAGCATCTATAGGATCTCAAGCCGCAGCCAAAAATTGTTTGACGGTCGGCGCGTCAGGCTCCACGAGAACAGTGACAGATCCAACTGATGACCGGACCATGAAGCTCGATCCTGATGAGATTTGTACTGACAGCAGCAGAGGGCCATCACCAGAAGGTCGAATCAAACCTGATGTGGTCGCGCCAGGCTTCAATATCTTCTCATCCCAGTCCAGGCATAAAGCCGTGCGATATCAAGCAGCTGAAGCTTCTAGCAAGGACTTTCCAAAGGTTCTCTGGAAGGTGCGTTCTGGAACCAGTCATGCAGCACCATTGGTTTCCGGATGTGCAGCTGTTCTGAGGGAAATCTTACAGAACCAAGGTTGTCATAACCCCCCAGCAGCACTTATTAAGGCTGTCATCATCAATGGCGCTGATAAACTTCCAAACATCGATGTCGCAGCGCAAGGCTTCGGCCGAATCAACTTGCATGCTTCTGCAGAAATGCTAAGGTCACCGCCATTTCTATCCGGTGGAGTTGCTCATGGATCTCACCTTCCTTCCTGGGGTGGGACACTCCTCGGTGCCCCCCTCAAACAGGGTGAAACATTCAGCTTCGTCCTGACACCTACCAAGAACGTGCTAGACCAACAGTTCAAGGTGACGATGGTCTATAATGATAGGAAAGGCAGACAAATTCAGAATAATCTGAATCTTTCCGTGATTGATATCGAGACAGGAAAAGTAACGCACGGCGGTATATCCGAGGAAGCAATTGACAAGCAGAACAACGTTGAGCAAGTTGTATGCAAACCCGCTCCTTTATCTCCAGTGATGGTTCAGATTCATGCCCAAAAGATCTTCCCAAATTCCGAGCAGGACTTTGCGCTTGCATGGTCGGTCTCGGCCCCATACCAAGGCGGGCTGGCTGCGTTAACTTAAGGCTCCATTTAACGCAACGTTGCGTATGTACTCAGACGCCATCCTACGTTTAATATGTGTTCGCGAATTAATAAGGGATAGCCCCAAGAAAAATGCACGATTGATTTATGATTTGACTTTAGTGCAAAATTACGTAAATGGTTAGGACCATAGTATCTGACATTTTATCCTAGAAAATACTACACAGAAGCATCATTGCATGATAAACCCATCGTAGCCAGATTCTACCACTTTTTGGATCCTTGCAAGCTGATCAGGGACACCTCCACCCCCAGTTAACTACCTCCCGTATCTTGCCTGGAATATTTCCACCGTTAAATGAGCTATCTGTCTCAGCTCTTAACGTTGCTGCTTCTTGAGCTTGAAGTAGAAATCTCCACTCGAGCTCACGCTCCTTCACGACACCGCAGCGCCATTTTCCATGATCTCGCATATACTAAAGCAGATCCACGAGCCACTCACATTGTGGTTCGATGCTGCTTGGACCACTGCTTAACGCTGTTGGTGCTTGCGAACCATATGTAAAGAAGAAGTTCGGGAGGTCAGCAGTCGCCATTCCAAGCCAGGTATACGTGCCATTGGACCACTTTGAGGTCAGTGATGTATCGCCCAAGCCTACAAGATCGATAGCTCGGAGGCCGCCAGTGACCGAATCAAATTCTGTCGCTAACGCAATAACGTCCACGGCATGTATCTTGCCATCAGAAGTGACGAGACCTTCGGGAACTACTCTCACAATAGGGGTCTCCTTGACGTCAACCACATGAACGTTAGATTTGTTGAATTGCTCGTAGTAGTCTTGTTCCAGGCTAGGGCGTTTAGCGGTGACAGGATATGGTGGCTCTAGTGGTACCAAAATATCCTGAACCGCTCGATCATAGATGCGAGCACGCTGTTTACGCGCCCGGAAGTCGTAAAGTAGACGGTTCGAGGTCAGGTTCGTTACAGAATCCAGATATGCAACCCCAAACAAATCGAATCCTCCCTTTGAAATGCGTTAGTTCGAATACGCTTGCGAATTGTCTCCGCCACTAGAACGTTACACATACCTGGTTCCAAAGCTGTTCTAGAGACGCTTCTTTCTCCTCGTCCGTATGGTCGGTGGATAGCAGAGTAGAGGGTCCGGTTAGAAAACCAGCACCGGTTGTGTATCTAAGAACGAGGCCGGTTAGCAACAACACGGAACCGTTGAGCAGGTAGATCAGCAAACCTATGTTTGTACCATGTTTTGTACATCTGCCTTTCAATGTTTTGTTGTTCGCTGCTCAGTTTCTGTTGCCTCATAGGTAACGCCTAGGTCGGTCTCCTTACAAAAACTGTAAGGTTAGCCGCTACTTTTGCAGTCTCTTGTACAATCTAGACATTGATTTCAGCATTGGACAGAGATAGATATAGTAGAATCGTTGCAAACCTGTACACTCGTCGCTCCCTGACCTGCGATCGCGACACGCTTTCCCTCTAGCTCGATTAAGAGATTCTAATAAGCGAGTGCTGCATTGTGCCTTGAAAGGTATCCAGACCATCCCATTCCGGGATATAACGTTTTGCCGCAAAACCAATGGTACTGATCAGAAAGTTGGTACGAAATGTAGTACCATTATCGCTTTTTGCGAACCACGAGTTGGTGTCGCTATCAAATGTAGCGCTGACTATCTTTGAATTGAACATGTAATCTTGCTTCAGATGGAGAACTTTGTCAACGTGTGCGAAATAGGCTTGTAACTCCGTGTAGCCCTTCCAACGACGATTAGCTGACCAGCCTTTGCCCACATTCGCAATTCGTTCCAGCGGTGTAGCCAGGCAGTGGAACACAGGGTTTGGAAACAAGGACCATTGATATCCTCTTGCCAATGCTGGCCGAAAGTGGTAAAAGGCCTATGGTGGGAAGAAAACCTACCGGATATTTTTCTGTCCAGTCCCATGTTTCCCAAACTTCTGGAATATCAAGGCCGTATACTCGGTAATCGCTGTCTACTCTAGCTCCAGGAGAGGAATTCCAATGCCAGACGCCGCCTCTATGATCAGGGACAGCCAATTAGCTTGAGCCTCGTCTTGTACCGAGGTTCGTGTATTATACTGACAGATCGGAACCGGCTTCGACAAGTTTGACGTTAAACCCAACTTTTCGTAAAGAATAAAGTAACTTGCACCCTGCAAAGCCTCCTCCGATCACAAGGACCTCGGTTTCGACAGAAGGATTCATAGAGCTGTGGTTCGGAGGACTCCCGGGATTGTTAATTCCACAAAAGAATGACCATGAAGAGGTACACTGGGTGCTGTTATCTGGTAATTTTGTAATCTTAAAGGAAAAGGAATGACCAAGCTTTTAGAGCCAAAATCATGCGAACATCCATCCCCTCTGTACCAGGTTTGTGATATTCATCTTCGTCTAGCACTAAACTAACCATAAGTTGGACTATAAGCACTAGTTCAGATGGACTTTAGTACTTATCAAATCACATTCTGGAATTCACGATGCTATCACACAACCCACACCATGACACTAACATTCAGTTGTCGTGGCTGGGAGGAATTAGGAGACTCTCACCTCTGATTCTGAATTCCTTCTGAACCTCAAACTGCGTAGAGATTGATCAGTCAATTAAAGTATTCGCTAGCTAACTATAGACGTCGATGTAAGACTTAGTTGTTGGGAGGTGATGATATATGCTTTTGTCGAAAGAAGGCGAGCCGATGTGGGAGGTGCGGTACATGTAAATTATGGCTCAGCTACCGACGAGAATCGAACGCTGATGCGGCCAACCTCAACTAGTCTCGTCTAAATTCTTGCCTCCCGGATGTCGTCTCAAGCGATATATAATCTATGGCGTGGTTAACATCCATTGTGGCATCTTCCAGTCCAGGCTGACTCAAGCATGTGAATTCGGGAAACGCAAAGCTACCTCACTCAACCTGCAGAAGTGTCGACACCCCGAGTCAGGAACTTCAGGAACAGAATTGAATTAAGCTGATGTCTTCGTTCTCCATCAGGGCTTTTGTCAATCTGGATGTCTATTTGACGGCTCGTACCACCGTCTCATGGTGGCAGCTCGGCGACACTACCCTACATATCAATTGTGAACAACAGCTCAGTAGAACTCATCTTCTGGTCTGTTATTGACATCTGTGCGGTGACCGGCGGTATCATCCTTGATATTGAAACCACTGGATGTGGTGACAATGGGCTAGGCCCGTTGGGCACAGGTATATGAAATCTGGTTTTCTTCGAAGATATTTTGAGAGACAAATCCTGTCTTGTAGTATAGGGCCACACGATTACAGCACGCATCGATTGAGATACCGTAATCTCGAGACACGGTAAAGGTGCTCTTCGACTTTGGGCATTTGTGCATCCCATTCTCTTTCTCCAGATTACGTTGCTCCATCACCGTGTCCTCATGTAAGATAACATGTGCAATCTGACCACGAGCGGTTCGTAGTAGTTCCTTCACGGCCTCGACTCGTTGACCTTAGTAAAAAACCAAAGATTTTGAAAAGACTTACAAATATCATATGGAAAAGGTCCATCCTCAAGGCGGAGATGATGCATCTTGGTGTCAGCATGGCGGAAATGACGTCGTAAAAACAAGGATATCTCATCAAAACCGGTGTCCCAAGTGATCGTTAAATGCTGTATCCTGTTATCAATATTGAAGCGTGGTTCACTGATTATGTGACCAGAAAAGCATTCGATTTCGAAACTTGTACACGCATAGTAGTATGGCTCGGCTTCAACCCATAGTCGTTTGCTTGTGTATCTCAACGCCGTCCATATCTTATTACCTGTCGGTGTCGGAATTATCTTGGAAGGCTTGTCGAATAGTTCCGATCCTTCGACATCGTCATCAGGGTCTGACCAGAAGCAATAGGCTGCTAGTTGACGTGTTGTTAGAGGGTGGAGCAAAACCTTCGCGTTGCTGTAGAAGTGTTGATAAATCAACAAGCGAACCTCAGTTGGCAGGTCAAACCATACAGTCATCTTTCTGTCGAAATCCTGGCATATACTTATAGTACGAAGAACGAAGTGCCGTCCGCTACTTACAAGTATTCCATTATTCACAAATGATGGTACCCCGCACATCATCAGAAATCGTGGATGGCTACCTAGGTACTTGCTGTAATAAAGAAGTATTCATTTGCATTAGCGTGCGCAGTTTCCACGCCTCGGCAAGTAAAACTATGTTGCCATGGTCTATTGGCTCAGAATCCTACATCAACGTAAGCAGATGGATACTTTTTTATTACACCAAGTACAGCACTAACTTACAGTGCCCAGTTGCAGAGGCACTTCACATCGTCTGCACACAACAAACAATGGTATTCGTGGTTTAGCCACTGGCCAATGACAATGTGCTTAGGAATGAGAGCCTCTAAAGCCAGGCTTGAATCTGCTGTGTTACGTGGCCATGAACAAAAAGGAATACAGGCTTCGTGCTAACATGCTAACCTATCGGTAGGTACTGAACTTTGGACCAACAAATCCAGCTTATTGTACGCTCTCGACAAAATCCTCACGTGATCCAATGGTATAGACTAGCCGAACTTACCACCCTCTCGTAACTCGTATCTGATGCTGCTTGCAGTGCTTTGCCGAAGTGTCGTCCCTGAGTATTGACGTCGGCTCTGCATCTACGAGGACCTGAATCACTTATCACTTCGATCTTCTGCCGCCTTTAACACGTTTCCCAACTTTCCTGTTGGTATTTGACAACATCTGATACCCCCGATTCGATCTTGAACTGAATATCTATACATCTGCATATACTGCGAGTCCTACAAGTTTGCGCGTGGCACCTCTCGATCGACTCCTCTGGCCACCCGATACTTCTCAAACAATCTATCTGTTTCGTCAAGCTGCTTTTGAATCATGAGTTGTACTTCACGCGCCCTTCTGTTCTCACGCTTTCCAAGCTGTTGGAGATGCACTTCGTCAGGTCCATCTACGATCCTCACCGTCCTCAGGTGGCCCCACATAGCAGCCAGTGGAGTATCTTGTGATAGACCTTCTCCACCGAAAGCTTGCATCGCCCAGTCGACAACTTGGAGCGCGACTTTAGGCACGAGTACCTTCGCCTCAGCAATCTCGATTAATGCTGTCTTCGCGTCTCCAGCATCGATGGCTGCAGCAGCGTTAAGTACTATTAACCGTGCAGCATCAATGTCAATTCGTGACTGTGCGATACGCTCGACTATAACTCCATGCTCTGAAAGTCTCTTGCCAAACGGCATCTTGTGCGATGCATTGGCGCGCGCGAGGAGATAATCCAACGCCCGCTCAGCCTAGTTTCGTTAGTTCTCTGACTGAGACCCATCGCAGTCCGTACTTACAGCTCCAATTGATCTCATAGCATGATGAATTCGACCTGGCCCCATTCTTCCCTGCATGATTTCGAAACCTCGACCCTCTCCAAGGATCAGGTTAGACGCTGGAATGCGCACGTTCTTGAAGATCAAATGCGCATGGCCGTGAGGCGCATCATCATATCCAAGGACATGCATCATGCGCTTGACTGTAATACCGGGACTACCTGCCGGGACAATAATCATGGATTGCTGCTTGTACGGATCTGGGTGATTAGGGTTGGTCTTTCCCAAGACGATGTACACCTTGCAGGTTGGGTACCCTGCACCGCTAATCCACCATTTCTGTTGATGTTAGTTCGTTCGACCAGTAGCTCTCCAACTATTATCACTGACCTCCCCGTTGAGCACATAGTGGTCACCATCCTTCATAATGCTTAATTGTACATTCTTTGCGTCGCTTGAGGCAACGTCCGGCTCTGTCATCACATAGCAACTCCTAATCTTACCCTCCAATAGTGGCTCGAGCCATTGCTTTTTCTGCTCAGCGCTTCCGTATTTTGCAATCAGCTCCATATTTCCAGTGTCTGGGGCTGAATTGTTGGTGGCCTCACTGGCAGTCCTCGATCTGCCGAACTGCTCACACATAAAACTGTACTCCAGATTAGTGAAACCCGCGCCCTCCTTGTAATGACCCTTCGCCAAAAACATGTTCCATAGGCCCAAGCTTCTGGCCTTTAGCTTCAGATCCTCTAACACGGCCGGGACGGTGTTCCATCGCTGCTTGCCTTCGCCAATTTGGGCCTCTGCAATATCATCTGCAGGTATACAGTCTTCATTGACAAATTTCTCTACCAAGTCCAGTGTCCGCTTTGCACGTTCACTGATAAGCGGCCTGGCAAGAGGCGGTATGCGTTGGGAAGCTGGAGGCATTGTCTCCGAGCTTGTCGCTGTTGGTCGAGTTTACCACAAAATTGAACAACGTGTGATTGGTGTCTGTGTCAGTAAAGCAGGCGAATATAGAGAACGCTCGGAAAGTATTGCTGAACCAAGGACAGAGCTTCAACTGATGGTAGTTACAAGCCCGTCAATTTTCATGTTTCAAAATGAGGAGAACATGGTAAATTGCTGAGCAACCGAGGGAGCGAGGCTTAACTCGGCCCAAAGATTGGCTTACGATAACCGAGAATTGAGCACTAACCGCAACTCTCAATCTGAACCCAATGAACAGACAACGAGACGAGTACACCGGAGGAGTAGTACATCAAAAGGTATCTAAACCTAAGGCAGCAGTTGTATGGTCTCCATGCTTATCGGTTTTATTTCTTCGGTACTCGCATCCAGAATTCGACTAGATCCTCATTTGCTCAAAACCAATTTGATAGCTTTAGTAGCGTATTTTCATAGGATAAACGAACAATGTATATCCAATTTAGAGCCAATAAGTACACGTGGTTATCCTCTTGTGTACTACAATATGACATATATCCTGAACTCAAATGACACAGGCTACGTAGTTCCACCACCCTATTCTCCTACCTCTATCAATTGACTACTACGTGCATGAATGGTTATATTAATGGCATCACTACGTCTGCCTGGTCATGCCGTATCTTCGGATATCAATGTCCTGTGCCTAGAGTCGCTGGTGTTAGTGGACAGCTCGATCTTCGAAAACTCAGTGCCGCCCTAAATCGCAACCATCACCCTCAGAAAGTTCTGAATCAATTGCAGATACCTGTACCACATCAGTACCTTCATTGGAAGTTCATAACACTTCACGAAGTGCAAGCACTGTAATGAAGATGACATTTGATCATGGACCGTTAGATTTGTTCCGAGTAGGATACTTTGGGAACAGGTATTCAGTTTGTAAGCGGCTTGGAGATCGCAAACAAATGGCCGCTTTGATGACGTTTACACGACATTTCAAGTGGCCTTGTTGTTCGTGATTACTAACGGATTATATATTTCTCCACATTTGATTTACGTGCATGCCGAGGTGCTCTCTCGACGGCTCACTACGAGTTCCGACTCTGAGACGTCCAGCTCTTTACCAACTCTTCCGTTACCTCCACATATGCCACAGAAATGTCGAAAAGATTAGATCAACATTCGCGAACCGCATTGGACCGACTAGATCTCCTTAAATCCCATCTGTCTGATGTGGAAGCTCCACCAGGAAGATTAACTAAATTGTCTCGGTCGCTTCAGGGCAAGAAGGCTATTGTAACTGGAGCAGCTTCTGGTATGGGAAAGGAAACTGCCAAGGTACTCGCCGATGAAGGCGTACAAGTTGCCATTCTGGATTTAGACGAAGGTAAAGTAAATGCCGTGGTCGATGAGATCAATGCTGTTCATACTGGACGTGCAAAAGGTTGGGTTTGCGATGTAGCAGAACGTAGCAGGATCAAGCAAGTCTGTAAGGAGGTCATTGAAACATTCGACGGCCTTGATGTATGTGGCAACTT
>Ga0115842_100683_pt1 | contig 13451 bp, 14 predicted proteins | sample InSIn2SAF170_2_FD_83856 | JGI IMG/M metagenome (GOLD analysis project Ga0115842, IMG submission 83856)
TGTTCTGAATACGTAGCGCTGGCCTCACTGTACCGTACGTACGTATCTTCTGTCTACATGTTTAGGCCTTATCAATGTCTTTCCGACTAGATTTCATTAGCATGTTCTGTCTCAAAATGTCATGTGATACTACGTCCATATCGCAAGGAGGTCTGCACCCATTGCTTCTTGTACGACCGGGGTCGAGAATGGAAAATCCGGGACTTGGCGGTTGGGGCGACTTTTTGCTCTCCTGACTGTGAAGTAGATTGGCGCAGACACAACGATGACATTTGTCTCGAAGCATTTCGTGCATCTGAAACATTTGTCAAAGCTTCGATGAAAAAGCGCAGCAAGCACGCAGCAGAACCAGATGGTCCGCAACAACTCATCACCATCAGCTCTATAGACGGCGACAAAGTCTCAGTGGGGTGGTCAAACACCAAACGGTTAGGAGAGTCTATCATACGGTCGCGTGAATCAGACAAGCCATCAAAAACGAATCGTGCGATCCTGCGCAATACCTGCGACCTCGCACCTGACCCTGACATCCTCACCTACACAGTATCCGGTGTGCTCGCCGCGTACAAAGCGCGAAATTCAATACCCACCGAGCATCTCAATACTGACACCGCATCCGGTCTCCTTCCATCTCTCTTCCAACTAGCCATAGATCCACACGTATTTATTACGACGCCGACAACCATGTCCCCACTCGAAGACTACACCTCAAGCTACTTGGTCCTCCTGGCAATCCTCCCATCCTCTTTACTACCATACATAACCACGGATCTAATCACCAACCTCGCATCCCGCGCCTCACACAATGCTTTCTCCATCCGCCCCGAAGGCACGACGGACGGCAATCAAAGTGGTGAATTCCTCGGTTGGGGCGTCTGGCCCGAAGCTAGTTTCTTTAACCACTCATGCCGTCCCAATGTGAGTAAAGAGCGAAAAGGCAGGATCTGGGAATTTAGGATTGGGAGTGAAGAAGGAGTGAGAGGTGTTGAAAACAGGCAACAATTGTGTATCACTTACCTAGGTGGTGATGAGCGAGATCTGGATGTGGTGGAGAGGAGGAAGAGATTGAGGGAACAATGGGGTTTTACGTGTCAGTGCGATCGCTGCGTGGAAGAAAGTGGGGAGCGTGGAACGTGATGAAGATATATCACAAGTTGGCCAGAAGCGATATTTTCAGTCTGATAAACCCCTCAATTTCCTTTCGGCATCTACATATGTCAAACCACGTACATACGTAATTTTATGCATAGTAGTGTAACACATGGCATTTTGAGACAGAACATGCTAATGAAATCTAGTCGGAAAGACATTGATAAGGCCTAAACATGTAGACAGAAGATACGTACGTACGGTACAGTGAGGCCAGCGCTACGTATTCAGAACATGATCGACGAAAGATTTCAGTACTCGTACTTCCCTTCCCGTCTGAAACAAACATTCTGAGCTTTGACCTGCGACGGCACGGCGGGTACCGGGGAAGTTGCGGGGTTGACGTGAAGCCTACCTAGGTACGTATTAGGCCCATAAGTGGGTATCTTCGATGTTGTTTATGTCCCATACGCGGGTACTTTGAAGGATTGATCTCCAGCGCGAGCGAGCTCGTTCAAAGTCAAAAGGCCGCACCTGGGCAAAAGGCTACTGCGTTGTGAAAATACTAGGTACCTAAGGTAATTACTACAAGTCCTCGGTGGCAGCTTTGTCCTTGTTTTATAGCGATGAGAGGCATGTACGTACGTACTGTGGTCTCAGAGTGGATACATAAATGCTATCGGCGAATATCCATCGATGCTAATAAAATCAAGGTTGTCCCCAAGTAAATCAACAATCATCTTCAAGTCTGATTCGCTCACCTCCCTGCTGGATAATTAGCATATCATACACCCGATTGTACATTCCCACAGCACTGTAGAGGATATTTAGGTGTGGTGTGACACAATACGTCAACTCACACGAATATAGGAAGCTCTGCCCCGCTGCCGACCGGTCGTGCTTTCCTAGTGTAATACATGTTGAACACAATACCTCAGGCCCCAAGTCTTCTTTACCGCTTCTACATGCAGCCCACTGAAGCACGGTGAAAAGCATACACTGTCACAGGACCCGAAGATAGTCAGCAGCGAATGCTTTGCGTACAATGGACGACACACACATCGACCTCGAAGCACCACTGGCTGCTGCTACAGATGGCAACGAAACGGACGACTCTGGTTACGCTAGCCATGACGATATCTCAGTTTTGACCCGATCTATACACTCGTCTATATACAACTATCGTTTTGAACATGGGCGGCGATACCATGCCTTTAAACAAGGAGAGAGAAACTACTTTACCCCAAACGACGAGCTAGAACAGTTCCGCATGGACATGCAACATCGATGCATGTTCCTGTCATCTGGCCAAAAGCTTTTTCATGCACCTCTCGACTCACCCGTGAGAGCTCTTGATCTTGGTACGGGCACAGGCATATGGTCTTTGGAAATGTCCGAAGCATATCCTCATACACAGATCATCGGTGTCGACTTGAGCCCAATCCAACCAAGCTGGGCGCCCGAGAATGTGAAGTTCGAAGTCGACGATGTTGAGGATGATTGGACTTGGCCAGAGAACCATTTCGATCTTGTTTATTCCAAAGTCATGCTGGTCGGCGGCATTAGAGACCATCGCAGATACTTTGAACAAGCCTTCAAGCATTGTGCGCCTGACGGATTCTTCGAGGTCCATGAAATTACGACACACATCAGAAGTGACCACCACAACATACCGCCGGAAAATGCAATCATGAGATGGACTACTCTCCTCAGGCAGGGCATTGAACAGATGGGCACGACCCTGGATCTGAATTTTGATAAGCTGGCGAGTCTCATGCGCGAAGTCGGCTTTGTCGATGTGACCGTCAAACCATTCAAGCAACCAATCGGAACATGGCCCGCAAACCCAACTCTCAAGCAGTCAGGCTCGATTCAACTTGTCGCCATGCTTGAAGGCCTGGAAGGGTTGAGTCTGGCAATTTTCACACGCTGTTTGGAATGGTCTCTCGAGGACACCAAGAACTTGCTTGAACAGACCAAAGCAGAATTCTGCAAGAAGCGAGCTTGCTACTATTGGCCAGGGTTTGTCTTTCAACGTTCCTGGGTTGCTCAGACCATAGCTAACATCCTCAAACAGAGTCATCATACATGGACGCAAGCCTCTGCCAGAAGAAACATCAGCTTGAGCACCTGATCCCGATTTAATGATTAGATAACAGCTATTGCTATGTCAAACACATCAGTGTAGCAAAGTTAATGATAGCACGCACGCCCTTTGACGGACAAATCCGTCAATAATATCTATTGCGACATCGGATCAAGGTATGTACCTATCGAGTCTCTCAACAAATTGAACTAGGTATCAATACACGCCAAAAGAAAAGCTTGGCCTGAACAATAGCAAAGTCCTGTAAAAGGAGCGTGGTGCCCTCCTCGTGTACGCAATATGGGTGCCGACAACAACGACCATTCGACAAATCATACACTAAATCCTAACTTCAAAATCGAAATAATCCCTGGTCCAGCCTTGCTCGATCCTGCAAGACGATCTCTCCTACACAACCTCAATGATCTGCTTAACGATGCCTATGCTACCTCAAAAGCCGCCACTACAGTCCCAAACAATACCTCGCAATCACTGTTCTCCAAGTCTCGAATCAGGACTGAAGACCAACTGGTCCAGGAACTCGGCACAACTGGGCTGATTGCTATTTGTACAGACACCAGCTTGCCAGAATTTGCTCGCGATACACAGCAATGGAGCATCAACCTGACTAGGGGGTACTCCCCGGGCAAGTACGGTAACGTGGTAGCAACGGCAGCGCTTGCGCCGTGGAAGGGTGGAGTAGTCGAGAATTTCTTGCGAGCTCTTGCAGTCACGAAACAACAGCAAGGAGAAGCTACAGACATTGTAGCAGTCGCGGATGTGCATGCAAAAGTGTTTGACTACTCATCTAACCCATCCGAGGCCACGTCGGATTGGGAAGTGAAGACTTGTGCCTCGTGCGATGACCCTAGATATCGAGGAAAGGGTTTGATCACTCACTGTATAGATGCATTGATCAAGAGCTTCTTAGCCGAGCTGCGCAAGTCAGATGATGGGCGCAGTCATGTGTCTGCCACGCCAATCAAGCTGTGGCTGTCCACTCGTGAAGGTTATAACAGTCAATATTGGACTAGAAGAGGTTTTGTGACAGAAAGAGTCGACGTTGCACCTGTAGGTGTTTGGGGAAGTATTGAAGAGTTCAGAATAGTGACGCTTACGAAAACAATCCGTCGATAATTCGGTGGGCGCTCGAAGAAGTCCTCGAATACAGGAACTACTTTATCTGTACTTCGGGTGGTTTCCCTCTCATTTCTCGGCACAAGGAGGACAACCATTGAAATCGTTGCGTTTGTTATCGGACATGTATTCAAACAGATCTATTTCATACATATGAGAAGCTCAGCATATCTGCTGTCATGTGCTGTCACTACTACGGTGATCTGCAAGCACAACTACGCAGAACATGATTGATGCCGAGCTCTGCAATGTTGGATTGTTCATGTGCTTCTCCCATTCCTCAACCCAAGGCTTGCATACGTTCCGTTGTAGCAAGATGAGTGTTGTAGTCTCAGCATCGCGAGTCAGCCGCGATGTCATTCTTTCACGATGTATATCGTTCCTTCCGTGAATGTCTTAGGACAATAGTGGTGGTCCCAACACTCCTCTTCCTGGCCATCTGCGTTGCGCTCTTCACCACCATGACTGAAGCTATGTCTCAAATACCGATAGCGAGTAGACCGGACCATGAGTCCTCAACGCAGCCCAACGTTCACTTTGCATTCTCTGCGCCAACTTCATACTTCCTGCCTTCTCTATCCTCCACCGAACCATCCTCATTCGACCCCACCACCACGAATTTCGGCCTCATTTCCAAGCCGTATGATTCTGACGTCTCCCTCCCGAATGTAGGAAACTATACAGACTGGCAACGCTTCAGTCATCATGTATCCGAACTAAACACGAAAGCACCCGATCACATATCCTACCACGTCCTCTACCTCGCTCGGCATGGACAAGGTTATCACAATCTCGCTGAAAGATACTATGGTACAGAGGCTTGGGACTGTTATTATTCGCTTCTTGATGGTGATTTGAAATCAAACATAACGTGGTCAGATGCACATTTGTCGAAACTCGGCAGTGAACAGGCACGCCTACAGTCACGATTCTGGACCTCACAGATAGAACGGGAGAAGATGCTGGTTCCAGAAAAGTACTTTGTCAGTCCAATGGAGCGGGCATGTCTGACTGCAGAGATCACATTCCAACCTCTGCAGCAGAGCGGCACGCTAGGAGTCGCAGAATTCATTCCCACAGTGAAAGAGCTGCTGAGAGAAGCGAATGGTGTGCACACTTGTGATCGTCGATCGAAGAGATCTGTTATTGCTGCGAACTATCTGGAGTGGAAGATTGAGGATGGCTTTTCCGAAGATGATGAGCTGTGGGATCCTGTTTACCGGGAGACTGATCAGGCGCTTACATATCGAGCTGCTTTGTTGCTTGATGATATATTGCGTTTATCACAGGATGGCAGTGCAGGAAAAGGCAGCTTTCTGAGTTTGACGGCTCACGGCGGAATAAATTTAGCGATAACGAGGGCGATCGGTCACAGAGAATTCCAAATCAATGTCGGAAGTGCTATTGCCGTGCTTGTTAAAGCTGAAAGACAAGAGGGCAAGCGTCCGACTCAGCACTTTGGTGGCAAAGGACAAACAGCACCTAGTTGCGTCAGTGACCCATTACAAGCGGGTTTACCTGGTTACAAAAGCTTCAAAGAGTACGTTGACGAGGTGGAAGCAAACGCCAGTGTTCTTAGTATTAAGTTGAGCTGAACGGGAACAATTCGACGCTGATTACTCTATTATACATGCGGGAAATGAGCAGACCAATCCACAGTCAAACAAGCGGTCGCTGGCATGTTCCTGAATTCGAGAAACGCTTCGGTAGTCATGTATAACCTTCCAGCTCAATGAAACAATGCTAGGGACACGATTATCCAGAATTCTCAAGCCGTGGTCACCACGTCCCTGCTTGACGTTGAGCCTGGTTCCTACTAGTGAAGTGCTGCATCCAATTGAAATAGCTTTTCCCAGCCGGTGAAGCAGGGGTATAGCCGCTTTCACCTCTCCAACCGCATTCACGATCTCATTGGTTCGGAGAACCTTCAATATGAAGGTGATGCCGAAGAGCAGTAGACTCCATGATTTTCGTACAATTTGCTCAATGTGAATACCATGGTTGCGAAGCAAAGAGAACACTCCTGTACACCCTGCTGATTCGTCGGGAATCAATTGACGTGCTGTTCTTCATGTATGAACACTCTGTGAATTTTATACTTAACATGGCTCGAAGTGTTTCATGTCAGTCCGGTCGACACTGAACAATTGCGAATTCGCGTTTACGCCATAAATCACTAGCCACTGCACACAGCCTCTCTTTCAGCTGATAGTTGGTCCTGGACAAGGCAAAGAAGCAGAAAGTCGCTTGTGCTGTAGTACTGCATACTAAGTAGGATGATTGGACAAGCACCCTGCAAGGTACTATATCTAACCTTGCTCAGCTACTGTACTTTTAGTCGTGTTCTTGGTCATGCATTGGCTTTCCAACCTCCGAAAAACAGCTTACCGACCCAAATATCGGTTGGCCTAGTTCCTCAGAATACGCTAGTCCAAAATAGCACAATAACACGACGCCATACTGGTTATGGCAACCTCGATCGCAGCTTGGATACTATTCAGAGCTTGGTTTGGAGCTAAATAGCAGCTTTGTTGGAGCACGGCGCCCAGCTTTGTCCATCGAGTCAAGCCACTTACGGAAGTCTACATAAGCACGTCGCCAACATGACCGAGCTCGAAGAGAATGCATTTCAATACTCACATTTTCCCCCAGGAATATCCTTTCAACCCGAATTCACAACCCCAAATCAATCGCTAACGGACAACCAAGATGGGACCTCTTCGGCGTGTTATCTCCATATTGCTCATCAGTGTCAGCGGCGTATTGGCCCAGAGCTCTACGAATAGCCCGGGCTACTATACCAACTTCAGCACCATGCCAGGCAACAACTCGTTCTCCTTTGGCCGCAACTATGCCATTCTCAACCTCGATTTATTAAACTTCACTGTAGAGCCGGTCGCAAACACAACCGCAGGCGCGACATGGCTCAAGTGTCTAGAGATCTGGAACGGTGCCGTTCAGGCCCTCAGTCCATCCCCCCTCACCATTTGGACCAGAGTGTACTGGGAGAACAGTCGGTATGCAGACGTCAAGCTCGGATCACCATTCGCCGCGTTCCTGTCATCCGACGGCATCATCGCTGGTGCTGGATCTAGCGGCAATCCTAATGCCACCATCCAAGACGCTCTACTCGAATCAAGCCCTCTCACATCTATTTACCCAGCTTTTGTCCCCAAGAACGACTCCGACATTGTCCTCGGAAAAACAAGATACTACGCCGGTTTTGGCAACAACCTCGAGAACATCCTCGCTGCACAGAGCATCGACACTGTCATCCTCGTAAGTCTCCTCCCTCCATGCCCGCATTTTCTATTCCGACCCGTCGTACACAAAGAACAAAAACGACAGCTAACCGTTGAATACCAACAAAACAGTCTGGCATCAGAACATCCGGCGTAATCCTCTCCACAGCATTCAATCTCATCAGTCTGAACTACAACGTCTACGTAATCTCCAACAATACCATCGAGTCCGCGAATCCGCTTGGCGCAGCCGTCGCCCAGTCCGTGGATCAGAGTATCAAGCAGGGCATCTTGCCTAATCTGCCGGCTCAGGTCATTACCTTGGAGCAGGCTCTTGGTGCACTTAATCGGAGCGGACCGGCGATATATTGAAGGTCTGTGGACTGGGTGCGGGGGTGAGATAAGATATTGTTGGTCGGGGTACTGGATGGAGGGAAGTAGAAAGGCTGGCTGGTCAATTGGGTAGCCTAGAGGGCATTGTGGAACAGAGTTAGCAACTACATACAGTACTATGTTCTTGAACAGGCAAGCCGTTTGATACACGCCATATACTCAGGTGGACGGAATAGATAGCTGGAGGCAATAGTAATCAACGTGGATGTTGCGAGCAGTATGACTTGACGCGTAGTCATGTGAGTTTGGTTCAGTGGTTGCAGTGAAGGACGGAGACAAACATGACGCGCTCGATTGGGATGGAGTTTGGTTCATTGCAAGTATGGCGAGAATAGCCGGCATTAGTCATCAATTAAGAGATTGCTCGAGACCCGTTGGTGGGTCGATGGTATGGGATGTCTATTGCCGACCTTGCTTGGTAGCAAAATTAGTAATAAACGTCTAAACAATGGTGACCTGGGTTCTGGGCTGTTGGCCTGGTGTCGGTTGGTAATTTGCATGGTGAGGAACGTATGTAGCAGAAATGTCCTTTGAGCTTCTGCATGTTCCTCGTTGATGCTCATCTCATGTCAAAACCCCCATATTGTGTGGAGAGTGCAGGTAGTGCCCTACACCACTTTAGTGAAGGCTCCATCGTTGCAGGAAAAAAGTTTCGGCGGCTTCGTGCTAAAAAACGGCGGTAATTTGCCCATCTCAATCTCTTATCGACTATTTGCAATGAGAAATACTGTCGAGTAGAAATACTGTCGAGTAGCTGTGGAATGCATGTGCAATCATCAGTTCCTCATTACTGTGCTTAAGCGAGATGGTAAGACACTCATGTCGGCTACCAATACAGCGGGACATTTTGCCCTAGCGCTATCTTGAAAAGCAGAGTGTGGTCTCAGAAGGTCCGGGAATGGCCTTCCAAAAGTTTCACGTGAGAGGAATTGTCCATTTCCCATTGGCCCATATGTCGATTAAAACATCCCTAACACCACCACTGACTGGGATTGCACATGCTGGCTAACTTAGTTGAAGTCATGCGCGACATATCCCGCCATCACAAGCTATCGCTGTGTACACTCAGTGGTCGAGAGACGATCCACTTCCCATCGAAGAAGATCATGAGTTCAACTCGCTCGAGGCTGTTGTGAGAGTAAGCGCCACCACGATGAGCCAGTGTGGACGTTCGACCCCACATCTGAGATAGGCAAAACAAAGGTGAATAGACGAGATGAATTGCTTCTACTACTGTACCATGGTTGTCATGTTAGCGATCAATTTTTGTGTTACTTACTGATTGGAGGTATTGAGCAAGCCATCATTGTTCGTGCCTTTGATTTCGTACACCAGGTGCATTTAGCTTGCGAAAATCAAGACCGTTTTGGTCTTCTACAGCAAGAAAGATGTCCTTGGCTCATCATGTCAGTCAAACAGAAGGCATTGACAAGATAGCAGATGACGATGTCGATGTTGCCAGCCTCATCCTCACCAAGCAGCTCAGCCACAGATTAAGCTATGATATCCTACCAAATCATCCAACCCAGCTACCCATACCGGAAAAGTTGGATGGTGTTGGTGCCTACGAAATATCTACCAGCAGGAGAATCGGTAAGTGGCTCTGAATTGGCTTCTGGATGCTATCTGACCCTTGCTTACAGCACAAATCATCATCGCATGTCTAGCTTGTGTGCTCGCTGCGGGTATCACCTTCGGTTATGCAGCAATCAAACCAATTCTGTTGGATCAGAAAGTTTACCGAAACTCATGTACACAGAGTGAGCTAGATCGCAACGTGCCGATATGCTACCTGCAGGATCAAAGGTATGTCGAGCACGCAGTAATAGGTGAAGGTATGACTGACTCAGCCTAGACTGAACCTGCTATTTATTATCGCTTCCGTCACTTCTAATGTGGGTGCCCTTGCTGTCGGCACCATCCTTGATCGTTATGGTCCTCGTGTATGTGGCTACATCAGTGTCGTCCTCTTAGTCGCTGGCAGTCTCTGCATGGCCTTTTCCATGAGCCTTCCATTCGATGCACTCCTCCTTGGAAATTTCAGCCTCGCTCTAGGTGGAACCTTCGTTTTCCTGCCATTCTTCCATCTATCGAACGCGTTTCCACAATACTCGGGTCTGATACTATCCTGTATTACGGGAGCCTTCGATGCATCGGCCGCGTTCTTTGTTCTTTTTCGACGCACTTACTTCGCCACCAATGGCCGCTTTGGTCTCAGGGAGTTCTTCTTGCTATATTTAACCGTACCAGCCTTCATCCTTGTCGCTCAGCTCTTCATCATGCCTGCCCGAAGCTACGATACAAGGACTGAACTCGAGGTAAAAATGGAAATAGCCGAAGATCCAGCCAACGATGTCCACGACTCAGACGACGAGCTCTCAGATGAGGCCGAAATCTGGAAGGCCAGAATCGACAGATCCAGCATGCGAAAAGCATCCATCGCCTCCCTCCAACAAGTCCTCGGCACTCAAGAGCAACGTCTCGAGCACGAAAAGAAAGAAGAAGAAATCAAAATCGCCTCCGGAGTCTGGGGTGCCCTTCACGGCATGCCAGCCTACAAACAAATGCAAACCCCCTGGTTCATCCTCATCACCATCTTCACTGTCCTCCAAATGTCCCGCTTCAACTTCTTCATCGCCACCCTCTGGTCCCAATACGACTACATGCTCCAAGACCCAAATCTCGCAACCAAAATAAACGACTTCTTCGACCTGGCACTTCCCATCGGCGGTATCCTCACCGTACCTTTCATCGGCGCGGTCCTAGACAACTTGTCTACATTAGCAGTCTTGTCGCTGATCGTGCTGCTAAGCACAGTCTACGGCGTCCTGCAAGCAACGCCGACCTACTGGGCCGGCTACGGCACAATATGCATCTTCGTTGTCCTGCGCCCGCTGTATTACAGCGCTATATCAGACTACACGGCCAAAGTGTTCGGGTTTCAGACGTTCGGCACCGTGTACGGCGCTATCGCATGTATAGCCGGTCTAGGCGTGTTCTCGCAGTCTGGTCTGCAGGCACTCGTGCACAGCGTGTTTCAAGAAGATCCCGGCCCAATGAATCTGTGGCTTGCGGGGATCGGATTGATTATTGGCGTGAGTCTGGTGCTGTATGTTGATATGCAAGGGCGACGGGTGCGGATGGAAGCTAGTGCTGAGGCGGATGAGTATGAGAGAAGGAGTGTAAGGAGGGGGAGTCGGAGGGCGAGTAGGAGTAGTACGATAAGAGACAGTGTGATTCGAGATAGTGTTATTAGGGAAACGGCGTTGTTGGACCCCGAGAGAAGGCCGTTGTTGAATAGGGGGTTGTCGACTGTTAGGGAGAGTGCTGATGAGCCGGGTGAGAGGGAGGATGAGGATTGAGGTCGATTGTGTGTGTTTTGTGCAAGGTGCTTTGTTTATAGGGGAGCGATAGATATGATTGATAGATACGTAGTGTTTAATACGGGACTTGTGATTTGTCATCCATATTGAAGGTACAGTAGCTTGCTATATGAGAACTGAGCGTGCTACCAACTCCTGTCACATCTTACGTCCTCTGACATCAGCTGGACCTTGTTTGTTTTATGCAATGAGACGTTAGACTACGCCTTTGAACGCCCTACACTGATCGTGCTCGCGTTCTTCTTGTGCGTTTTCGGTGCCGTGTCAGACGTGGTTTTGCTGTCCACGGTCTTGGCATTTGCGGCATTTGGTTTCGACTCCGTCTCAGTGGGCTGCTGCGTCACATTTTCTTTCTCTGGCTGCGGCTTCGGCTCCTCTTTCGGTTTCGCTTTCGCCTCCGCCTTCTCCCTCTTCCTCCTCTCCTCCGCCTCATTCATCATCTCCTCCGCCGTCCGTCCCCGAAACAAAAGCGGCTTCCTCGCAAAGAAATCCGCCCTAACCTCCTCACTCACTGCTTTCCGTCTCTCCTGAAACTCCGCCACAAATGTCTGCAAATGCTTGATACAAATCGCTTTAATCTCGCCCGTCATCAACTGCCCACTTTCGTACTCGGTACGGATGCGCTCTAGTTCGTCATCGTCCTCGAGGAAGAATGTGAGATATTGGAAGGGGACGTCTATGTCTGCGCGGCCGCCTAGGGCTCGTTGTTTTTCGGCTGTGTCTTGGCCGCCGCTGAAGGCGTATTTGTTGATTTTGGTTTTGATTTGCGAAGGGGTGTCGGACAGGAAAATTGCTGATGTGCTCACTGACGCGGACATTTTTGATCCAGGACCCTGCAGGGCGGGGAGAAAGAGCATGTGGAGTAGGGACGGTTTTTTGTGTTTGAGTTTTTCGGCGCGGTCGCGGCATTGGCGAAAATATGGGTCTTGGTCGATGGCGCAGGGAATGAGGCAGGGTATGTTACGCGTTTTGAGCTCGTCGGCGCCGAAGATGTGTGGGAAGGAAGTGGCGAAGGCGGTTGCGGATTGTGTGGCGGGGAAATGGATCTTGCCGATGTTGACGTGTTCGTCGAAACCGAATGTGCCGCGGATTTGGTTGAATGTTGTGTGTTTCGCGAGGAGACACATGTTTTCATAGAAGGCGCCGGAGACGAACTCGAAGTCGCTGAAGATGAATGTTTTGGCGGGATCGAAGCCGAGGGCGATGATGTCTTTGCTGTTTTCGAGGGCGAAGCGTTTGGCGTCTTTGATGGTGATTTTGTCGCTGTGCATGAATTTTTCGTCGTCCGTTAGCATGATTACAAGTGGGCAGTCGAAGGCTTCTTGGAGGTAGCGTGTTAGTTCGAAGGGCATGGCGTGGCCGACGTGCATTGAGTCCGAGCTGGGGCCACGGCCAGTGTATAGGTAGAAAGGTTCGCCGCGCTCGTATCTGTCGAGCATTTTGTCGAGGTCCCGGTGGGAGGTTACCATGCCTCTGCGCATTAACCGATGTGGTCGTTTTCCTGTGACTCGCTCGAATCGTTCTAGTAGAGCTGGGGTCATGGGTGTAGCGCCGAAATCTCGTACTATCTTGTCGAAATCGATGGCTAGTGCTTTTCCTGTTTCGTCGACGCCTCCGGAGACTTCGAAGGGGTTTATCACTTGCTCACTTGCTACGGCCGTCTTTGGAGCGGCTTCTTGTGTCAGTTTAGGGGGCTGCCCTGGCTCGTCTGGTAGTGTTGAAGCCATGTTTTCAGTATGTTGTTGTCTGTCCCAAAATATCGGGTGACGTATATGGGGGAGTATTGTAGGTCAGTAAATGCTCTTGTCCGAGCAGGATCGAGCAATGTGATAATGCTGTTTACAATTTCTCAGTCGGTTCACAGTGACTGTTTGTAGTGGGACCAGATATTGAGTTTGCTGTGTTTGCACGTATTGCCAAGTTTCTTGGTCAAAGTCGGTTGATGAATTCAGGGTAGATCTTTGAATCTCTCGACTCCCGGAATAGAGACTTGAAGTGAGCTAGAGAGACTCTCAAATTCCTGTATGTAAGCCAAGGCCCGAGAAGAGGATGTGGACGGCGATTCAACGGTTTGAGGCTGCCTCGATTCGACTTGGTGCCGGATAGCTAGTGGCTAGAGCC
>Ga0115842_100713_pt1 | contig 13439 bp, 16 predicted proteins | sample InSIn2SAF170_2_FD_83856 | JGI IMG/M metagenome (GOLD analysis project Ga0115842, IMG submission 83856)
AAGCATACGTAACGACAATTGTTGTTGACAAAATGCTTCAGTCTCCCAAGAAGCTTCTTCTTCTGGCAAGTCCTTCCCCTTAATCAAGTATTCCTTGATTGTACAACGTTGAAGCTTTCTTTCTCTAGTAGATAAAATGCCTTCTGATTCTAGAATGACCCTTCCTTCATCATCCAAGTTGGGAAGCGTTGTTTGTGTTGATTCATGGTCACCTAGTGCCTTTTAAGGCAAGAGACATGGAAGACGTTGTGAACACGACTTTTCTCTGGAAGGCTTAAACCATATGCAACTTGGTTGATCTTTTTATTGATCTGATAAGGTCCATAGAACTTTGGTTCCAATTTATTTTTTCTTTTTTGTTTTAAGGAAAATTGTTTGTATGGTTGGAGCAATTAAAGCACCTTCCTTTCCTTCCTTTGAATCATGGCTTGAACCCTTGTCCTTGATTCCTTGAACCAGCATTGTTACTTCTCTTAGAATGAGCGGAGAAGGTGCTTTAATTGCAACAAGTTTGGCCAGTTCACTAGAGAGTGCTCTCACAAGAAGGATACTCCAAGAGATGATGATAACAATAACAACAACTTCAAGGGCAATGGAAATCAAAGGAACAACAGGTTCAACAACAAAGGAAAGAGGAATGCTCCTACTGCTCGAAATGGAAATGGATGTCCTCCCAAGAAGTCGAGAAACTCCAGATATGAAGAAGTTAATGTTGTAAAGCAAAAATAATTGTATCTTATTTTTTCCCTCTCCACCACCTCTCCCCCAAATCCATTGGACCTTGAACATCGGGTATCTGTTCATTAGACAAAGGTTCATCCTTCTTATCTGCATCAACATCATCATTGTCCTTCCTTGGAATAGGAAGATCTCAGATCTTTCTAAGAGTAGAATCTTCATTGAAAGTGACATCATGACTTAATTCCACTTCCCTTTGACCAGGCATATAGATTCTATTTGCCTTCGAAGTTTCACTGTAGCCCACAAACGTTCCTTTCTTCCCAGATGCATCTAGTTTGGTTCTTCTCTCTTTTGGTACATGAAAATATATGGGACAACCAAAAATTCTAAAATGAGAAACATCATGTTTCTTATTGGTGAAAACTTCTTTGGGTGTCTTGAACTCCAAAGCTTGATGTGGGCATCCATTTTGGACATACACAGTGATGTTGGCAGCTTCTTACCATAAGAACTTCGGAAGACCTTGATCATGTAGCATGGCACATGTGGCTTCTATGATAGTACGATTCTTCCTTTCGGCAACACCATTTTTTTCACGAGTATATGCAGTAGTGATCTTCCTTTTAATGTCATTTTTTCTACAAAAGTCTTTGAATTCATTTGACTCATATTCAGTACCATTATCAGTCCTCAATATTTTGATCTTCTTCCCTGTTTGATTCTCGACCAAGGCTTTGAAGGAGCGGAACCATTTGAATACTTCATCTTTCTTATTTAAGAAATAGATCCATGTTTTGTGAGAGAAGTCATCCACAAAAATAACATAATACAAATATCGACCCAAAGATGTCACAGGCAACATACCTGTTAGATCAGAATGGACCAATTGAAGAATATCGGTGGTTTGAGTCTCACTTGAGGGGAACGGTCCCCTTGTATGTTTTCCAGCTTCACATCCCTGACAAACACCTTCATGATTTAAGTTGAATTTGCGCATCCCTGTGACCATCTTCCTTACATCAGGTAAGGCTTTGAAATGAAGGTGAGCAAATCTTCGGTGCCATAATTCGGATTGAAGGGAAGTGTCACAAGTCATTGCTCCCAACAAACTTCCTCCATCCTAATAGATACTTTCAACCCTGAATCTAAGAATGAATGCATCTCTTGGGTTCCTTTACCAAACACGAACCTTCCCATCAATGAATGTCACCTTGAAACCTTTGTCTTCCATTGCAGAAATAGAAACCATGTTCTTTTTCAGATCAGGTACATATAGCACTTCTTGACCTTGATTTAAGTGAAGAGTAATGGTCCCAATTCCTTTTCACGGGATAAGTGGCATTATCCCCAAGTATAATCTCCATATTCGTCTTCTTTTCAACCAAGTTTGAAAGAGCTTCTTTATACCCAGTGAAGTGCCTTGAGGCATCATTTTCAATCAACCAATGGTCCAATGTATTTGGGGGAGAGGTGGTGGAGAGGGAAAAAATAAGATACAATTATTTTTGCTTTACAACATTAACTTCTTCATATCTGGAGTTTCTCGACTTCTTGGGAGGACAACCATTTCCATTTCGAGCAGTAGGAGCATTCCTCTTTCCTTTGTTGTTGAACCTGTTGTTCCTTTGATTTCCATTACCCTTGAAGTTGTTGTTATTGTTGTCATCATCTCTTGGAGTATCCTTCTTGTGAGAGCACTCTCTAGTGAACTGGCCAAACTTGTTGCAATTAAAGCACCTTCCTTTCCTTCCTTTGAATCATGGCTTGAACCCTTGTCCTTGATTCCTTGAACCAGCATTGTTACTTCTCTTAGAATGAGCGGAGAAGGCGATAGGATTGTTTCCATTTGAGGGCTTGTCTCTTTCCATCATCCTTATTTCTTCTTGAGTACATCTAGCCAATAGTTCATCAAATCCCATAATCCTTTCATTGTTGAGAATGGTAGTGTTGAACACATCCCAATCTCTTGTAAGGCCCCCAAGTGCAATAAGAGAGAGTTCTCGATCACCAGTGACTTCTCCAATATATAGGAGATCATTCTTGATTTTAGTAATCCTCATGAAGTAGGATTGGATGGATTCTCCTCTATCCATCTTGATATCTTTCAGCTTGTTCTTGAGAAAGAAAATTTGATTTTCATTGTTTACTTTGAACATCCCAACCAAATTTTCATACATCTCCTTAGATGCTTCCAAATCTGAAATATAGGAAACCAAAGGCTTATGAATAGATTCAACAATAATCTTCTTAGCTTTAACCTCACCTTTCTTGTACTTAGTTTGTGTAGTAGCGGATGCATTTGAAGGAGGCTCAACTATTCTTCCTTTGACATAGTCCATGGCATCATTTTCTTCTCATGTCAAATCCAAAGTCATCTTCCATTCATGATAGTTGGATTTGTCCTTAAGCTTGTCCTCAGATTTGAGGAAAGATGTAGTCGTCATTGAGACTAGTTCCAAGTCCTTGTCCAACATGTTCCCTTAGTGATTGCTTTGCTTTACTCTTGCTTGGGATTTGTCTTCACCTGAGCTCTGATACTTTGTTAATTTTAGATAAGAATGATATGTTCTATGCTTTAGCACAATTTACTTCAATGTTCCTTATCAACGCAATGAAAAATTTCAATTGTCTTTAGTAGCAATCACATTAACTTATACACATTGACAGTAAATGTAGATAGAACATAAAACATATGCAGAAAACAAGCTAAGACAAGAGGACACAAGATGTGACGGATGCTAGGGACAAACCCCAATGTGGGGAAAGCATTTGATCAATTCTTCTTATTATTCTTCAATAGTTCAGTGGAGAGAGAGAGTACAAATATTAGAATTACATGCCCAAAACAATTTTGCCAAATCAACAGTCAAATCAACAGACAATGTAGCCCTAACTAGAATGTCAACGATGGTCAAAACTACCCCAAAACGTCCTCCAAGTAGCTCGGTCAACAACAGAAGAATGTAGCCTGCCAAGGGAGTCAAAGTCAAACCAAAACTTGCCCAGTCAACACAGTCAAATTCTGCTGTAATTCTGCAATCAAACCAGAAATTCAACGCTGTAGACAACTCGGTCAAACAATCCTCAATCACCTCGATATGTGCCAAAGAATGCGGTCTCCAGAGATTGAAATTTTGCCCATAAAACAAAATTCAATGTTGGTCAAATACTCCAGGTCAATGCTGGTCAACGCACACCCTAATCCCTGAAATGTTCGACCTCCAAAACCAGTGCAGGAATCTGCCTTTCTTCCACCCGTGCGAAGAAGAGAGAACCTCTAAGTTGTACAAACCAATCAAGAGAGGAGAGTGAAGATAATGTGATGAGTTGAGTGATGTCCAAATAAGAAGGGTCACTTCTATTTATACACTTCGTTGAGGGGGAAGAGACACATCCATTGGGCTTTATGAGCCTACATTTCGCTGAGACCAACATTGACAATTTGTTCATGAGAATGCATAAATTCAAAATCCCATTTTTTATTGTCAAAATGAGATGATCTTTATATCAAAATTGTACCTCTTGAAAAGAGGAATACAATGCGATAATCATCTCTATCATATGAGTTGCCGTATGGTGGAATTTGGCCCTAATTGCCAATTTTAACACTACTTTAATGATTTAGGATATGAGATTTCCTACTTTAATGGTTTAGGTTTTCATAAAATTGTCTTGAATATTAATAATAAAAAAATACTCAATGATTGTAAAACCTAAGAATAAGAATATATTATTATTATTATCCAAATACTCATCACATGATATCTAAAAACTACACAATCTAAGAAAATGCCCAAATTACATCTTAAGGATTTATATCACGTCTATTGTGAGACTTAAATCCTAGTTCAAGCTATATTAGCACCTCACTCTTACAAATTCAAAAAGGCACCATTAACTTAAAAAAAAAATCATATCAAGAAAAAAAATTCATTAATTTTTTTTTTCATATCAAGAATTTCATGTCTTAATATATAATTAAAAAAGAGAACAACATATTTTTATAGTTATAAAGTTTTTTGGCTTTTGTTTTTTTTTTAAAAGGAAAAACCCACTTGGAAACTTATCTTAATTTCCATCAAAACCCCTTATTTTAATAAGCACCAAAATTAATTATTGTCACAAATGTGAATTTTTTAAATGGACATCACATACTATCAATTTCAAATGTGAAATTTTAATAGACATTATTGTCACAAATATGAAATTTTTTAATAGACATCACATGCTATCAATTTTAATGAAGACAGAGATATTTTTTATATACCTCTCATAGGATGGAGAAATATTCTTTTTCCCCGAGGGACCATAAAATCAATTTTAACCTATAAACCTCTATTTCAACATTAGATATGGAGGTTGAATTAATTTGTTACCTGTGATAGTTAAGGACTAATGAGTAAGGTCACAAACCTACATTATGGCCATTTGATGCAATTTTTTACTCTCTCTTAGATCTCTATCCCTTATCCACTTGTAACCATATAATTAATTGTGAATTATCATTAACTTAGCCAAGGTTAAAATTGCAACAACAAAAAGATAATGTCAAGAAATATGACAACTAACAAAAGCTAGTATATTCTTACCCTTTTATTTCATCAAATTAACATTTGTAAACATGTCTTGGTGATACCACAATATGATAGTTAAGAAATATGAAACATAAACATAAAATAATGAATTCTAGGAATTTCATCATTCTCTACTCATGCCATGGATGTGGGCTATGCATGAGGAACCTGTACATGTTACTTAGAAATATATATAACAAGGGTGTTAAAAAAAAATCTCATTAAGTTGGACACTTAGGAAAATAAGTAAATTAACATAATAATCATGTAACTTGATTGAACATTGTTCAAGGTCAAATTTTGGTACTACATTGGTGTTACACATTGTTCTCTTGTCATGACTACGTGCATTTGAGTATTTGGAGTTCTAATAATATTACATTTTCGTTGAATTTCTTCTAAAAAATAGTTTTTCTCTTCATCATCACTTGGACTTATTCTTAACAATTTTTACTATAAAATACCTCCTTTACATAAAAGTGGTAACACTCAACATAGTTGATAAAATGTTTCATCATTTTCAATTAAATTTAATAGTGGTCATTCTTCATTTTCTTATTGCTTACCTTGTATTGCAAAGACATAGTAACACATAATAGACTAATGATGACTCTTTGACAGGTATAAAGGACAACTAGCAGGGTAGCACAATCAAGGAATGATTAAGGGGTTGGATTCAAAAGACCGATTTTTAGAAAGGAATAAGGTTTCATTACTTCTTGGGATGTATGGCTAGCTTGGAATGCTTATGCACACAAGAATGTTTTTTATCATCCTAATAATCACCATGAATATGTAAGATGGAAAAGCTCTATTTTTCGAAATAGTTTTTTGATAAATTATGTATAAAAGTGTTACAAGAAGTATCATCTAAAGAAAGGATTTAACAATTAAACAACTAATTTACAAAAAAACGTAAAAATGAGAATGAAGGATAAGTTAGAAAACATGTAGAACAAGTTTATCAACAATTTCATTTGATTGCATTCACTTGAAAAAAAGAGCTCTGCAAGCATCCACGATGAAGGTGACCTAATTTGTGTTTGCGCTCTTCGTGGCCTCCCCTCGTGCAGCTGGTCAGGGCCACAATGTCCCTTGGCCGTCATGGTGGAACTGCTTCAGAACCTTGGCGCCCAATCCTTAAAGGACATGCTCACTGGTAGGCCTCTAGACCAGGATTCATTTTTCACAAAGTTTGCCTCTAGCTCAGCCTTTTGCTCGATAGTAGGAAACTCTAATAATGAAGGAACAATACACTCTCAGCAAAAGGATCCGCCTCAGAGGAATAATGGAATAAAGAAAGGGAAAAGCAAAGATATCCGAAAAATAAATGGAAAGGCCTCAGACATGCCTTCCCTAGTAGACACAAATCCAACAAAATCTCGAGAGCAGATGCAAGAAAAGAGGAAAAAAACAAAGAACAATTGCAACCCCATAGCAAAGAAAGTATCCAAACTAGAGGAGTAGTAGTCTACAGAGAATACCTGCAAGAACATGCAGTAATATGCAAGTTTATGGGCATCTAGCCAACTGAAAGAGCTTTGAACTGGTGGATTCAAAGCAAATGAGCACCTAAGGGGGGAAATAAGACTTTAGTCGGGATCCAAAGGATTCTTCACAGTCATCTTTGACCTCCTAGAAGATAGAGATAGAATATTTGAAGGAGGACCTTATTTCTACATCTTAGCTAGATTATACATGAGATTTTTGAAGGACAACTTCACATCGAAAAAGGAGGATTTCACAAGAGTTCCAGTATGGGTTTACCTTTACTCCTTACCAATTGATTACTGGGCTCCTTCAGTCTTAAAAGGTATAGGAGACTAGCTGGGGGAGTGTATCAAAATGTCTGAAGGTACCAGAACTAGACGCTATGTTTCCTATGCCCATATCTGCGTATATATTGATGTCTCTGCAGCCCTTCCAGAAGCAATCACATTAATATTCAGGGATGAAGTCTGGCTTAAAAGTATAGACTATGAACATATCCCCTTCAAATGCAGGAAGTGCCACGAGCACGGGCATCTCTTCTGAGATTGTCCTCTTAACAAAACCCCTCAATCTCCAGAGCTGGCAAGCAAAAAAAAAAGACAGTGAAGGCTTCACTAAAGTCATCTCCAAGAACAAGAACAACAGGAAAAAGGTGATCCCCAAGAAGAATCAATACAAAGAGGCAAGTCAAAACCAATTTGAGGCATTGAACATTAATCAGGAGCAAATGGATCCCAACTACCTGACAAGAGATGAAGCAGGAGAAGAGGGACAGAACCAAGCAAACATAGAATACGAAGATAGGGACACAATCTATATGAATAGCGGGAAGGAGAACTCACAAGAGGATACAAAAATGGAGCAAATAGCAACAGAAGGAACACTAGAGGAAAGTGCCATATAAGAAGTTCTAGAAGGGGTATATTTAGCAACAATTGCAGAGGCATGGAAATTAAATGGAATTAAAGCCATACCAAAACACCACCTACAAAAAATTGAAGGTGCTTATCTCCTCCAAGAAGATTTAAAATGCAGATCACTCCACCCCATTCAATAAAATATGACTTCAAAGAGCATATTAACAAATATTTCAGTAGGAGGACTCAACCTCAAAGGCCCAAGCCAGAAAATAGGCCCAAAGACCACCAATCAGCTCCTCCAAAAACTGGGAGCCAAGCTAATCAATGAAGGAAAGGTAAAAGCTTTGGCCCTTAATCCCTCTCCATGTCAATGAATTGCATTTCTTGGAATATTAGAGGACTGAATAATGCTGGGAAGAAACGAATCCTGGAAAATAGAATTATGTCTGATAATCTAGATATCCTTCTAATTCAAGAAACCAAAGTCGAGTTGGTACACCCCCCTCTCCTTCTCAACTCTTGTTTCAAGCCTTACAACTTCTTAGCCAACTTGGAAACAAGTTCGGCAGGAGGAATAATGACCCTATGGAAAGACTCCAAGTTCGACCTCATATCCTCCTTGGCCACTCATCATTCCATAACAGTGGTCCTGAGAATCATTGGCACCAATGAGAGTATTAGCATAACAAATGTCTACTTCCCGCACAAGGTTATATTATACCAAATAAAAATGCTCCAATGCATCTCCAACCTCCTTGATCCTATAAACCTTCCTTTCAAAATCATAGCAGGTGACTTTAATATGATAACTAATTTCGCTGAGAAGAGAGGTGGTATCTGGAAGCTCAATAAGGACTCTGAGGCTTTCCTTACTACCATAGAAAACCTTAACCTCATAGACATACCTACCAACAATGGCATTTACACCTGGAATAACAGAAGAGGAGGAGATCGTCAAATAGCCTCACGGTTAGACCGTTTCCTTTTATCAGAGGAAACTTATCTCACCTCTTCGGAAATAGAGGCAAGAATCCTCCCACAAGCAGGCTCAAATAATTGGCATATCTCTCTAAAGATTCAAATTTGCAATGGACAAAAAAATAAACGTTTTAGATTCGAAGCCTTTTGGCTGGATCACCCAGACTTAATGGAAAAAATGAAACAAGGGTGGTCAAATCCTCCCACCAGATTAGGAAACAAAATGTACAAATTCCATCAAAAACTAAAATATATCAAAGAGGAAATAAAAAAATGGAACAGAGAATCATTCGACAACATCATCACAAAAAAAAATAAAAAAAAATTGAAGCACAAATTGGAACTTCTCCAACAAAATATAATTGAAGAAGGGCTCACAAAGAGCAGAAAGTAAGAGGAACAAAGATTACAACAACGATGGGAGAAAAGAGCCATCTAGGAAGAGAAGTTGTGGCAACAAAAATCTAGAATCAATTGGCTGAAATGTGGGGAAAAGAAAACTGCTTTTTTTCCATAAATCAATGATATAGCACAGGAGGAACAATAGAATTTTGGCTCTGAAGAACCGAGGTCATCTCGTTCACTCTCAAGAGGAGGTGGAAGTTGAGCTCACTCATTACTTTAGCTCTCTTCTGAAATAGCCAAGGAATGACCAAGTTTAGGAAATTAAAAAGATCACCAACCATATTCCCAAAATCCTCACTGAAGAGCATAACAAAATGCTCCTAAGAAAAGTGTCCCTTCAGGAAGTGGAAGATGTGATACTGGGAATTCCTAATGGCAAAAGCCCCTGGTCTAGACGGTTTCACCATTGACTTCTACAAATCTTGCTGGCCCATCCTCAAACTAGAAGTCCATGCCCTTGTGGAACGGTCCTGCATTTAGAAGTCTGTCCTCAAAGCCCTGAACTCCACTTTCCTTATCTTGATTCCCAAAGGCAAATCCACTGACTCCTTCGACAATTTCAGGCCTATAACCCTTTGCAATGTCATTTATAAAATCATCTCCAAAGTCCTAGCCAATCGGATAAAATCCATATTGTCTCTCCTCATCTCCCATCACCAATCCGGCTACGTGGAAGGTAGGCAAATCCTGGATAGTATCATCTTTTCTCACGAGCTCATCCACTCTCTCAAAACTAAAACCTGGTATGATGATTCAATTGGAGATGTCGAAAGCCTTTGACAAAATCAGCTGGGGGTATATGAGACAAGTTCTAGAAGCATTTGGGTTCCACAAATTCAACATCAAATGGATCATGGCAATGGTGTCGGGAGCATTTTTCTCCATCCTCATGAATGGTTCCCCTTGCAACCCATCAATCCTACTAGGGGCATCAAACAAGGAGATCCCATCTCCCTTCCTCTTTGTCATCATGGCCGAAGGTTTTAGCCGCTCTATTTTTGTTGCTTTGCACTCTAACAAGCTCGCAGGCCTCCAGCCTTATGCATTTTCTCCCCCCTACATGCACCAACAATTCGTGGATGACACCCTTCTTATGGGGCTCTTGACAATCAGAGAAGCATCCTCTTTTAAGTCCATTCTGTCTGACTTCTGTGCGGCCTTTGGTACCACTATCAACCTTGAAAAATCCAAGTTGTTCTTCTTTAACACCCCACTGTCGATCTGCAGAAACATCGCCAGACTTCTAGACTTCCCCATCAGCACCCTCCCCTCCAACTACCTAGGGGTTCCCCTGACAGACAGACCACTCTCCAGGGCTACTTGGGAAGACTTGATCAATAAATTGGAGAAAAGAAATGCCAATTGGACCTTCAGGTTCCTCAATCTGGTAGGCCATCTTGTCCTTGTTAAATTTGTTCTTTGGGCCATCCTGCTCTACTTATATTCGGCTGCCCCCAAAGTGCTCTCAAACAAAATTAGAAACCTGTAGAGGAATTTCTTATGGATAAGCACAAAGATTAAGCAGAAATGGGCTTTGATTGCATGGGAAAAAATTTGCAAGCCAAAAAAATTGTGGAGGCTTGAGTCTAAGAGACATGGACCTTTCGGGGGAAGGCCCTGGGTGCCAAAACCTTATGGAGATGGATTGCAAATCCCAACTCCCCTTGGGTAATCCTATGGAAATCTAAGTACACCCCTTCCCTTTCGCAGGAGAAAATCATCAGGCTAAATGGAAATATCAAAGGATCAGTTATCTGGAATCAAGAATGGGAGAACATGGATATCATTCAAAAACATAGTTTTTGGGAGATTTGCAATGGAAACAAGGCTCTCGTTTGGGAAGATGCTTGGAAACAAAGCTCAGAACTAGATCAAGATAAATACCATCAAATCAAGCCCTACATGCAAAACAGAGGGAAGACTAAAGTAAGCAAGTATAGAAACCGAGTGAGGTAGAGGATAGATGGAGAAGTTGGTTGGATCAAAAGGACTGGACTCCCCATAACAATCGTCAAGCCTGGTCTGATTTTTATTCAGAACTTCAAAAAAGACAAATCCTCCTTGACTCTGTTGAGGACAAAATCAGATGGGGCAAAAATTCAGCAGGTCTTTTCAATTTAAAAGAAGCCTGTAGATACATTACCAAGATGGATCAACTGCAACCAGACTCGAAATGGAATTCCATCTAGGACAAGAAGCATTGGCCTAAAATATCTACCTTTCTATGGCTAGTGATGCACATGAAGATCTTAACGTGGGACAATTTAAGGAGAAAAGGCTTCATCGGTCCCTCCAAATGCCATCTCTGTCAGCAAGAAGAGGAACCCCCTTTCACCTTCTGAATGAATGCCCATACATGTCCAAATTTTGGGACTGGATATTACTACTATTCAATAGCTCTGATCAGGATCCCTCCTCCATACATAACACTATCGTGAACTAGAGATCATCCTTCTCCTCTCATCCGTTGGTTAATCGCACATGGAATCTAATTCCTGGTCTGGTCTGCTGGGCAATTTGGAAGGAGTGCAATGCAAGAATCTTCCAGGGCATCTCCACTCAAGAGGAAATAATATTATTGAAGATCAAAAGAGCAATCTAAGAAACTATGACTTCTTTACCCACTCAGACTTCCAAAGCCCCTCCCACCAACTCCGAAGCGAGAATTCTCTCAATGCTAGGCCTTCTTCAAATCAAGGTTAACGAAGTCACCTCCTTCTCCAAGCATGACAATCAAAAATACATCTGGAGGCCGCCAGAGCTGGGCACCTTAAAGCTCAACTACGATGGCGCAACAAAAGGTAATCTGGGCCAAGCAGGTTTTGGAGGGGTCTTCAAGAACTCAAAAGGTGAAATAATTTGGATATATGAGGGCAACATAGGTTCAACCACAAACAATGTTGCTGAACTACATGCTCTGGAAAATGGTATCACCATCGCGCACAACTTAAAGCTTAGTCCTTTGATCATGCAAGGAAATTCCATGCTAGCTACCTAGATAGGAAAAAAGTTACAGCAGGCCATCAACGTGGAAAAAGTCTTTGACAATTGGTGACTAAACAAAATTATACAACGAATCAAAAACATAATAGACAGAATGGTAAGCCTCCACTTTCAGGCCATCAGAAGGAGTGGTAATAATCTCGTGAACAGACTTGCAAATGAGGGTACAGCTAGGACCCTTCGGCTGAACTCCAGAGTATGGAAGGATCTGGAGGACGGTGACCTATGTCAGCACTGCGCATCCATTAATGAAAAAGATATCCAATCTACTACACAATAATTGTTCACGTACCCTTCATCATTTCAAGGTCGATTCTAAGTATAGGAGGAAGGACATCATTGTGGCACACGCGCCCAGACCCATCCTCGACTCGCTAGATGTCATGGCCCTTATTGCCACCTCCCTTCTCCCTTGTGTGGATGCCGCCTCCCCGTCACATCCTTTCTACTTGGCTTTTCCTCCACCACCTAACATCCGTTCTTCACATGCTTCCCCTTCCTGCCCCTCTTCCCTGCCCCATGACCCCCTTCATCCCCTATCCCATATATATATATATATATATATGTATGTATGTATGTATGTATATGTATATATGTATATCCCCATCCCATTTCTCCCCCTCATCTTCTCCTCTACTCTCTTTCCTCCTCGCTCGTCATTCACTCTCTTGTTCCTCTCGCTCCCCATCCCCTCTGTTTTTCTCATGGCTCCGAAGAATAGCTCCATGCCTGGTTCAAGTCGGGGAGGAGGGTGTAGTCACACATCTTCCCGATGGCATTCTCTGGTTCACCCCTTACTACCCGCGCAGAGACCTCCATGAGGTGCGTAGCTATGTGCTACGCGGTGACTGTTAATCTGAAAACTCAGCAGGGCATAGACAATTTGCAAGCCCAAGAAAATGTTCTTCACAGAGGGGTCATGATTGAGGAAGTTGACACCGACTTCGCCTGAATCCTTTATCCTTCCCTCACCAAAGCACGTGAGAACCTCTATGCGCGAGCCATAGAAACATGGTGGCAGATGAAAACCATCATGGGCCTTGCAATGCAAGAGCAGGAGGAGCGCACCAAGGTACTCAAAACAAAGATTGACAACCTTACTAAGAAGTTTGTCATCTATGTTGAAGTCGTCCACCATTGTTGGTTCATAACTCGGGATTCACCGCAATATACGGTCATCAAGAGGAAGTCGATGACGAAGGTCCATTATGCAATTGAAGGCACCCCAAGCATCAAGAAGGAGTCTGCTGGAGCCTCCATGAGTCGCCCGAACTCTATCGCACAGCAAGAGGGGAGCACCCAGGAGACCCCCATTAGCCTGGACAATGATTTGATGACCACCAACCAAGAATGACTTCGGCCAACTCTCTTTTGTCTCTTCTCCTTTGTTGAGGTCTGACTGTTGCGGACTTCTTAGTCTTGGAAATATTAGACTTAGGCCTAGTCT
>Ga0115842_100716_pt1 | contig 13410 bp, 11 predicted proteins | sample InSIn2SAF170_2_FD_83856 | JGI IMG/M metagenome (GOLD analysis project Ga0115842, IMG submission 83856)
AGCCTCCTCAGCCAAGTGGTTATGTTCAAAGTGCCGGCACATCCTCAGACAGTGCAATTGTGATTGACAATGGTGGGTGCAGACTGGCCTTTTCGAAGCACTTGAGCTGACAAGGTGTAGGAGCTAGTAAACTCAAGGTCGGCTGGTCCTTTGACAAGAAACCTCGATATCTTATCCCTCCCCTGCTCGCGAAGTACAAGGACAGAAAATATAACAAATACTGCGCCTTTGTCGGATACGATGCATACGCGGATGCCACAACGAGAGGACAAATTCGGAATGCCTTTGAGTCATACACGAGCGTACCAGTCAATTGGGACGTTATGGAAGGCATTCTAGATTACACCTTTATTAAGCTTGGAGTTGATGGTGATGGAGGTATTGAAAGACCGGTAGTGATAACAGAGCCTGTCGCGAATTTGACCTACACCCGACGAATGATGAGCGAAGTGTTGTTCGAGGCATACGGAGCGACGAGTGTTAGCTATGGCCTGTACAGTTTATTCTCATATCGATACAATGGAGGCACATCTGGACTAGTCATCTCATCTGGTCATGCTGCTACCCATGTTATCCCAGTCCTTGATCGCAAGCCACAGCTACAATCCTGCGCTCGATTGAACTGGGGTGGGTACCAAGCTCAAGAATACCTGCTGAAGCTGCTGAGATTGAAGTTTCCCCATTTTCCAGGAAAGATGTATATGGAGCAGATGGACTCCTATCTAAAACAGTTTGCTTATGTCTCCAAGGACTTCCAGAATGAAATGTTGCACTACCTCGACTGGGCTGGTCTCGAAGCCGGCAACGACATCGTAATTCAATATCCATACACTGAGCAGATCGTGGTGGAGAAGTCAGCAGAGGAAATAGCGCGGCAAGAGGAGCGAAAGAAAGAATCCGGACGTCGCTTGCAAGAGCAAGCAGCCAAAATGCGTCTCGACAAGTTGATCAAGAAAGAACAAGAGTTGGAATACCTGCAATCACTCCACCAGCAGTACTTGAACGCCCCTACCAAGAAAGAGCAGAGACGAATTTTGGACGACGAAGAGCTCAAAGACGAAAATGCGCTAGAGCGTGCTATTCGAGATCTTGATCGCAAGATTCAAAAGTCCAGAAACAAAGACCTTGGGAATCCTGCTGATGAAGAGACACTAGAAGAGCAATTGAACAAGTTTCCCTTACTGGAAGTTCCAGACGATCAGCTTGACGAAGACGGCATAAAGGAGAAGCGCCATCAGCGACTGATGAAGTCTGGAGTTGAAGCTCGAATTAGAGCGAAGGCGGAGAAAGAGCGTGAACGTAATCGAATAGCGGAACAGAAACGTTTGGATGAGGAGCGCAGAATTAACCACCCTGAAGATTGGATAGCCGGACGGCGAGCTCAGCGGAATGTACTGTTGCTCAAGATCAAGGAGCAAGCCCGAGCAAAAGCGGATTCAAGCAACCGCAAAGGCATGGCTTCACAGCAGAGAATGAAAACTCTCGCCAATCTCGCATCTGACGGTCCAAAACGGAAGCGCCGTGGCGGTGGGGACTATGATGATGACTTTGGTGCCAATGACGACGATTGGGGTGTCTACCGAACAGTCGCAACAGAGCCTGCTAGCGATGATGAAGAACCTGAGGAGGATCCAGAAGCCCAGCTAAAGGACATTGAAAAGGAGCTGCTAGAGTATGATTCCAACTTTACAGAGCATGATACACTCGACGCACAGAACGACTGGACCAAGAGCTTGATGCATGCCTTCCTGAGAGGGCCACTCCCTGGTGTGGGGGACACTCAACGTGAGGAGTATCAACTGCATCTGAACGTGGAGAGAATTAGAGTGCCAGAAGTCATCTTTCAGCCCAGCATCGCCGGAGTTGACCAGGCTGGACTAGTCGAGATCATTGAGGGAATAGTGATGAATAGGTTTAGTAATCCTTCACAACAGCAAGCCTTACTTAGGGATGTCTTCCTTACTGGAGGCAACACATTATTCAAGAACTTTGGTGAGCGACTGAACTCGGAGCTGGTGTCAACACTTCCAACTGAATTTGCAACTAAAGTCAGGGCGGCATCCGATCCTGTCTTGGATGCATGGAAAGGTGCTGCTCAGTGGTGGAGTGGCTCTTCCACTTCGGAAAGAGCTACTGCTACTGTGAGTAGAGCAGAATATCTCGAGAAGGGCAGCGAATATGTCAAGGAACATGATCTCGGGAATTCTATTTCTCCTGTGTTTAGTTGAGATGAGACCTTATTAGGAGAAAACTAGTGGTCAGTATTCACTCGACGCACTCATGCCAGATCATGGACACAAGCACTGAAGCACAAATCAGTTCTCTACGCATAATCAAGGTCATGAGTTGACGAAGCGCGGAATCAGTTGTCAGATTTAAACAAGCAAAAAGAGATTCAGCCTTTGCACAGCATGGCAAGAGACTGAACAGATACCGCTTTCCCGAACCTATGAGTGACTATATGGCACCTGGTGTACAGAACATTGAAAGGCGATGCAAAGACTCGTTGATGGAAACTCAAAGTTGATGAGGGCCACGTTTACGATGCGCACCATAGATGCAGAATAACATCTAAGCTTCAGCGAGCGCATCGATACTCAGTACTGTTATCATATTGATGAGCTGATTTACTATTTTCTGAGGAATATCCTCAGTGGAAGCACAATGCCACGACAATCAGATTTCGAATCTATGAGTCTGCAAGGACTCGTTCGCCAGGCCGTTCCAAACCTGTCACCATATTACTCCCGAAGCTATTGCCCGATAACCCAATCCCTCGTATGGTTCACTGGCACAGCTACGTCTGAAGCCTCGTCAGCTGCAAGGCTGGGACATCACATCCGCAAGTGCCAGTGCCGCACGAGTGGCGAATCAGTCGTGCTAAAGGAAAGTTTCGTCCCTGTACCGGAAAGGGACCCAGGCTCAACTCTCGACCCCTTCGCTTACGCAATATCGAGGTCATCGAGCTTGGATAAGCGATGTGGATTCTCTTAATTCGGTTGGCTGCATTAGCCACAAAAACTAACTGTGGCTTGCTTGCTTCCTCGGTTCGGAAAAACATCGATTACTGTAGATCGAAATCATATTTCACCTTCCTCAATTGTCGTCAACTCCGTGATGGAGAAAAGTGAAGTTGATTTCAGAAACTCGTGTGCTTTGATCGCAAATCAGTGGAGTCCACAAGTTGCTGTGAGATTGTCCTTTTTTTTGAGGAGCGAGAGCTCAAGGTAGCTTGCCTGCTTTGTTCAGGGCCCGGCGTCTCGATTACGTTACTTAGGTATTGCGAAATGGCGCGTAAAGACGGCAGACATAGACAGCATCACATTGAGAGCAAAGACCCATATTCATTGCGGCGCAACATCTCTTCGTAACGACTTTCCTTCCCCTAAACTCATGTACACGCGGCTTTTCACGGCACTACAGTAGTAGTCTCAACCTAATGCCATTAATTTAATAAGTGTTGACATAATCCCGTCTCAATCCCGTCTTAACTCATCTTAGGATAAAAAACAGCGATCGGTTTATGCAGCCGGACACAGGGAGGGCTAAATGTATTACCGGAGCGGAGAACAGCCCGATGCAGGTTGCACAACTCATCTCAATTAGTAAGTGAACATCATGCCATCCTCATGTCCAGCACTACTGGCATAATGTCTCATGCGGCATCTTTTTCGCGAGAACGTCAGCATACTCAGGCGGACGGAGAGCCTCGCCGTTACTGTAAATCGCATTCTTTCCGATCCAGTACAGTACTGTAACTACATGTTGATACCGACCGGAGAACTTCCTTGGAAATTTGTCATCCGGCGACCGATTCATGTTCGCATTGTTCGACGGCAGGGACCGCACGAAGACGCGGTAGGCGCCGACGACGCAGGTAAATTCGACAACAACAGTGACTTGCATACCTACCGCTACCTATGTACTGTACGTACGGTAACTATACGATGTCTTTCCTGCACCAGGGCTTGCTTGTTATCACGTATTGCCAACGACTGGACACCTTGCCTGTCATTGCGACTATAGTAAGGACGTACAGTATGTATGTACTGCTACCTTTCGCATTACAGTATATTGCTTCATGTCAATACATACATATTGATGCAAGCAGAAATTTTGTAATGTACTATAGTAGTCCCCGCAGCTACTAGGTGCGGAAGAGACTGACTTGACCCTGAGTTGAAGATACTGTACTGTGTACAGTACGACCTTCACGGGTTCTGTTTAAGCTTATATATAATGTTTCTCGTACAATATCTACGGTGAAGGTAGGAGGTACTGTACATGAAATTCGGATTATGCAGTACTGCAGCTACTGCTACTGTACCACTTACAACATACCTTATGAGCCGTTCCACATATTTACTATACGTACCTTAAATGAGTTGTTTCGGAATCAATGAAATTCCGTTGGGCATTGCTTTATAAATTATGTCGTATCGGACTTGGACGTAGGTAGATAGGTAGGTAGATAAGTACTTGGGTAAGTAGGTAGGTACCTAGGTCCATCAAAACAACGACTACCTAATAACTATCTGATCTGGTCTGCCAGAATGCGGCTCCCGAATAAATACGTTGAATACGAATACCATGATGATTGATTGAATTGCAATTCAAGCCTTTCTCGTCCTACTGTATCACGAGTAGGAATTATTCATATCCGCAATACAGTAGATCAAGCAGTAAAGTTTCAACAATTCTTTCTAGTATTGCTTGAATGCTTCCCTCCATGCTTATAATTAACAGCACAGTCAGAAATGACAATGACAATGACAAGCGTAAAGCCTCCGTTGCATCCGGTGCATCGACCAGATCACAACGGTGTCCATCGTTTTGCGTGAGATGACCGCCAAGGCGTGCCGCCATGCTTACCTGATCCTTCAGGATTTGTCCCCTCCACCAATCATCCACTGAAAACGCCTCCTAGCTCCGATTCCACCATCTTAGGGCAGTCCAGCATCGCTGACAAATCAAGTCTGTTCGTTTCGTCATCAAGACTGCATATCTTCATACATTCGTTTGTTCCGTGACCTGCCTTTGGCAGGTACCGAGTAGTGTACTCGTCCGCCGTAACGCCAACACCAACGTCCCGCAGAATCTAGGACCTCAAATCGAGAATTGAAGATTGGTCTCGTAGTGCCTCTTCATGATCACATCTATACACCATAGTAATCTCACTAGCTTCATTATCGTAAGCTACATCCAACGCCAGCGCAATGCGAACCACATAGCAAGTAGAACAAATGACCTAAACCAAGGACATATACTCAAGCGAATCAATATCGTTCTATCGGATTGTTGGGCTTGTCTGACCAAGAACTGCAGGACCTTGTAGTGCAGCTTGAGCAGGAGTCATGTCTGTCTTCAGTCGTTTCGATTGTTGTTCGTAAAAGTTCGGATCAGAATGCGGCTGGTCATGTCTCTTGTCTTGTGCGGATAATGCAGTTCCCATCTCTGCTATTCGTGGTAAGGTCGGTGTTTGTGATGCATGACGAGGCTTGCCCGGCTGGAGACCGTCGACATTACTAGGAGGAGGCGGCACTTCGTGTTGCGACTCCAATAACCTCGATTGTAGGTTAATGATGTAGTCGCGCAATTGATAGTTCTCGGCTTGCACGGTCTTAAAGTTCTCACTGAGGACTTGATAATCCCGCACTTGCTCTTCGAGCTTCTTTATGTAGCCTTCTTTTCGTTGTCTGAAAGCTCTCTATTCGCTCTGTTAGTCGCATGCGCAAACTCCAGCATATGGAACTCTTGCACGTACCTGTGCGGCTCTATTTTGTGCAGCTCTCTTACTTGTGCTCAATTCTCTTTTCCCATATCCCTTGCGACCATCGGTTTGAGTATTGTCGCCGTCACTGTGATCGCTTCCGCCGGTTTGAGTTGGACTAGGACCAGTCTCTTGCGGCGATGTGGTTTCTGTGTTCATCATGCTCGCAATCGGCTGATAGTTGATAGGTGGAGGTAAGATATGTTCAGGTTGGTCTCGAAGTACTATTGTTTGTGGTTTAGCGACTGGCCAGGGCGACAATAGCTGAGTAATGGAAGTCATGATGTGGAAGTAAGCGGGATTGGCTGGGGCAATTAAGAACAGGCTAGTGGACGCTCCAGTTGCAGGCTTAGGTCAGCAGGACCAGTAATAGCAGCCAGCAACAGTCTTACAACAGTGAGAGAAGCAAATGATATATGCAACAAGACACTGATGAAAGCAGCTTGGACCTGAAGGATGTGGAGCGTGCATCCAACCTGGGTCAATCGTCTCTTAAGAACCCAGGCATGGAGGAAGGCAAAGTTGTGATGGGGCTCAAGACCAGAACGGGTCGAGTAGGGTGATGGAAGAGTGAAAGTGCAGGTGGAGATGCGGCAGTATCAAGTGTGGTTATGACGGCAATTCATGGGCAAGAGGGTGGGTGCTATTCTTACTATTCACACTGCCAAAGGACGGAGAAGCCTAGATGATTGTCACAGTCAGTACCAAGTATCAGTGTACCGTAAGCAAAGCAGCGAAGAACACCGTCATGCAACCCGTTCGGAGAAGGGATGCGGAGCAGTAGAAATGCTAGCTTGGGGGAGACTTTGATTAAATGCAAGATCAGATGGATGGGAGCCAGGAACAAGAGAGCTTGTCCGAAAAGAGCCGGGGGTGTGATAGGCATCGCTGGACATGGTCATCATCGTATCTGGACACTAATTTCTCGTCCGCGATTGGATGGACGGAGACGGCACAGATGGGGCGCGTGGTGATGAGTAAGGATAGAAACGTGGGCAGATGCGATGCGGCGGAAGCGCTGGCATACCAAAGGATGTGGTGCGAGACTCGGCAGCATCGCGTATTGTTACCGTGCGGCAAAAGAGTCAACGTTTCGACACGGCGAGACGGCTAAATGCAGGACTAATGAACGTTGACAGGACGGATTGAGGATGCGGCAAAGACGAAAGTTGTGCAGTCAGTAATTGAAGAGGCGTCAAGGAAGGGAAGCAAGCACTCTAAGGGCAAAAAGGCGTGAACCTGACTCGTGATTGACTTCATTCGTGAGCCAAGCGCCGCGAACAAAAACAAATTGTACCTACATAACTCGTACCACCGTCCCGAGGATAACGAAAACTAGGCCCAAATGAGATTCAACATGAAAGTATTAGCGAGGCGGACGTCTTATGTCAAATTCTCTCGCTGTCCGAAAAAGTTATGAGGGACACGTAATCAGCTACCGGTTCTACAATTCGCAGGAAAAGGCTTCCTTGATGGCTGATGGAGTGCACTCGGCCCGCAAAGATTCTGAATTCGTGTCAAAGCCATGGAGTGCTCCGTAATTCTAGAACTGGAGCGGAGTAGTCAGCAATTCGAGCCTCACAACCATGCGACTTGCCAAGGAGCCGATTGGGTTGAGTAGCGTTCGAGAGCGTGATACATCGCGCCACTCTATTCCCTTTCTGCATCATTCCCTTTCTTTGGCTAACTATTTTTGAGCATGCTCCGAAACGATCTGTCATCCCTTAGCTAATCGTGCGATCAAGGGTGTCAGCAGTTGGTCATCCATATTGTTCACTTGGCCAACCTCTACCGAGGTTCGCTTACACCCACCCGCAGCTGGCCATGTGCCCTGGCATCCATTTGTGTGCAACGTCGGTAAGAAACACTCGTTGTATGAACATTTGTACTGTATACTGTTTCGTGTTCCCAAAGTGGTCATGATAACAGGTATTCAATGGCCGCTATAGTACTTTGACCTGATTTTCGGTGTGGCGGTTTCTTTCCTATACAAATGGAAATTGCGACAAGGCAGAGACGATGGGTGGTGATCTCGGTCAAAATACTCGATTGAAACGGACGTACCTCACCTGCCAGATTCGTCATGGTCTGAAGTGGTCCAGTGCTGATTCGCCTATTTGGCAGCCGTAACAACTTCCGGAAGGTGGAAGTGCTTCATTTTACCGCTGTACAAGTAGTCTGCTCACGATGACCAACGTTGATCCCTTGCGTTGACTTCCACACACTGATACTGTAGTGACGGGTCGAAAATGGACTGTGCAGAACATCCCGTCTCGATCTGCCGTTTCTGAGGTAATCGTTTTCTAAACTCGTCACCTCAGCCAACGATACTGTTGTAGAGCATTGTGGCCAAACAAAGAGCAGAACAGCTCAAGCAAGAGCTCGAGTTCAGTTGTATTGGTCTCCGAAGACTTGTTTGACACAGATAAGTGTTGAGGGCAATTTAGTTGTGGGATGGCTGAGGCATACGATGGCAAAAACGATTATGCTATCTTATGCAGCAGCGAGGTTGTTTGGGCATGAGTCGACGAGGTAGTGACCGTACGGCAGAGCTCATGTTAATTATGCAGCCAACCTCATCGCAGCCTCTTATATACATTGTCTACACGATAAAACGAAGAATGTTTTCAAGAATTGATAGAAATGTAATGTTGATTTGCCCGGATTTTGATGGAGCCTAATGCTGTTACCTCATCTCCTTCCTTTTATCATGTCCTACATCCTCGTCACTATCACTTCCGATATCATACCTGTCTCCATCTACACCCTCGTCATCAGTGAACTTCTTGTGTCTCGCGGAACCATTACTGATATCCTGAAGCTCGTTCTCATCAAAGTCTTGTGCTTCCACATCCCGTGTACTCCTCTTACCATGCGCCATGGGAACTGGAGCGTACACGCCGAGTTGTCCTTCTTGTACCATACGTCGCCGTTGCATCCGTCCTCGCCACACCCACCAGCCAAAGAACGCCGCTATGACAATAACCACAAGCAGAGCAGCTTCGCCTGATCGGTAATAAGCTTTCAGCTCTGCCTGGTGTAGCTTGTCTTTCGACTCCTCTTGCGCTAACGTGCTGTTCGGATGACCTCCAACGCTTGTCTCAGGATGCGCATCCTCACCGTCAATCTGCGAATCGACCGGCTTGCCCCCAATGCTTGCTATATCGACTCCCATGAAACGGTCAAGCATATCTCGTGTTCGTCTTGGGTAGTCGAACGGTACCATGTGCGAGGAATTGTAGAAGAGCACGTATGTCAAATTACGAGCCTCTTGGTAGATTCCAGCAGCTTCACCTTCGAACGTCCAGTCGCGTTTTGGTGCCCAGACACCAGGAGAAAGCTCAAATCCATGACCGCCAGACCAATTCATGTCTGCTATCATGTCCTCCGTGCCAATATGGTTGCAAATCATGTCTTTCGCGCCACTGAATAGAAGAATCGGGACGCCATCTTCAAGCAGGTTAGGCAGAAGTGTGTAAGAAGTGTTCGATTTCTGAGCACGGAAATTCGAGCTCACAGCGCCAGAGCATTCAGACCATCCCGTTCGCTTGTCCGTGTTGATATGTAACGCATCGACTACGTCTTGTCGACGAAGGTAAGGAGTGACAGTTTTTAGGTCCGGTGGCCAATTCATGCCGCAGGATGGATATGAGTCTTTGAGCCGCACATCGTACATGTTGTAACATTCGTTTCCATCACGAGTAACGTCCAGGAAGACAGACAAGACATTTTCGCAGAGGTTGATGCTGATGCGCTGTTCCGCTCCTGGTTTGCCAAGCTCGGTCAAGCAATTGGTAAGAGCTCTATCCAACCTGTTTCCAGCATCTGTTCCTCCTTGAACCAGCCCCTCTGCGTATGCGAAAGATGCGTATGCTTGGTATTGGTGTATAGGGCTGATCCAGCCATTCCCTATAAGCAAACCTTTCAAATTCCATCTGCTATTTGCTTCAACCCTTGCGTTCCGGTCCACAACCGCTCGTGCAATATAAGGTATATGTTGTCCTGCATACGACTCACCAGCGAAATAGAGGTCGTCGTTTGCGTATTCAGGAAACAAAGCGAACCATTTTTCCAGAAATATTATGAATTGGTCTGCCATCTCTTGTAGTTCGTGCAAATAGCTGTCCGTATTGACATAGCTGAAACCAGTACCAACTGGATTGTCGACAAACAAGAGGTTTGCAAATTCGTCCCACGAGCCATCGTTGTACTCCAGCTTGCCTCCCTCTCTTACTCTGTAGGGTCCCAGTTCCATTAAGCCTCCATCTTCAGAAGAGCAACCAGGTCCACCATTGAGCCATATTACTGTCCGCGCCTTGTTCGCAATGTGTCGGTTGGCGTAATGCCAGAAGAAGAGGTTTCCATTATGCTCGTGATTAACTTCAATGTGTCTATAATTACGTTAGATCAGCTTCTTGGTATGTCGATGCTCAACTGTACCCTGCATGCATCTTCAACAACGGCCCAGCTGGTGCGCCGGGCAACGACTTCACATAGTAATCGGCAGCGGTTTTGTCTGCCCAGACCGTAGGCATAGTCAACAACCAAATCACAATCAGCCATACTGGCGTCCACGTTGACATCCTTGTCTTCAATCTGAACAACGATGAAGACATTGTCAGTTGAAGTAGGACAAGAATGTTGGTTGTTTCGAAGGTAGATCTTATTTTGATCACCAGAGCATCGTGCAGGCTCAGCTAAATCACAATTGACGAATCCTGACTCAAAGCTCGAAGCGTCGAATGCAATGGTGGTATTTTGCTGTGGCCTTTCTTGTCCTCACGTCACCCGAAACACAAACACATGTAAATCCCGCTGCAGAAAAGATAGTTGTGCAGAAAATGAATGACCTCTCCGTCAACGTGCTGAGACGCAGCCTACTGTAAGAGGCGTCCTTCTCTTGCAACGTGATCCTTGTAGAACCCCTAAGTACTAAATCGCCTAGCTCGCTCAAAGGAGGTTAGGCGGGCCCGAGGTCGGTCGCTTCGCAGCACTCCTTACTCTGTTTTGACCTCACGTATCACACTTCGTACGTCTACAGTAAGGGGTAGGCCAGCTTCGTCAAGTCATACTCATGTTCGTCTCGACCCTACGAAGTGACGAGGACTTTCAGAATGGTCTTACAAGAGTCAGCAATCTGAGCAGAATAACCGTTGTTCGCATGCAACACGCAGTGTTCTACGAACACATATGTCAAACCTCCATGTGGGTAGGCTTGTCGTGGCGTGAGATGTGAAATACTCCTATTGATTACGATGCAACGTTCCTGTCATATACAGCCAACGCTATGGCACTCGCTCGAACGCTCGATCTGTGATGTTCATGATGATTTGGCATATATGTAACGATCAATCTTTGGTATTGCCTCATCCTCGCCAATAAAACTGGCAAGAACCAGAATGTTGCCCTCAATATTTCTTGCGAGGCTACGGCAGAATTCGAGCTGGCTAATGGTCGAGTGCTGGGCAATGGGAACCACGCTGCAGCAGCGGTGACCCAAGAGGTTGAGTGCTCGACAGCTCCAATTCGACCTCATCATAACACCGAGGTAACCACAAAGCGCCAGCACCGTATTCGTTAAAAGCAGTCAATCTCCATGATGCACTCTAAGGAAATCTACTCGGGCAGATGTTGATGATATGGATTGGGAAATCTGACGGGCCTAAAACCCAGGGTCAGAACTCCAAAAGTCGTGCAGGCTGAACCTTGCGGCCATACCTGCCAGCAATCTTGACCTCGGAATTTCTCTCCGAGGAATGTTTGCACCACCTCGTGGTAGGGCCGCCATTTCTCGCACGCCAGGTTGTGGACCGTTTCCGCTCCGCCCCGGCTCCAACCCAACCTCCCAGATACTTTTTGTCATGATTCTAAATTTCCGCGCTGGTAAGTGACATACGAAAATCACACGTTCCGCTCCGCCCTCATCACGCAGCCATCCGCTTGCATTACTAGTGATATACCCTCGTATTGCTGCAAGATATTTTATCGGATGGGATCCAAGTCTTGTGTCTTGGCTGTGCTAATCGGCATCTTTTAGATGGTGTTAATGTCTTTACGGGGTGCTTTCGTCCTTGCTGACAGTCTCCATTTGTGGCTGCAGCCAAAGATGGTATTACTGAGGAGATGATACCGTTTCAAGCCGATAATGTCCGCCGAGTAAAATGAGCCGCTCTCGTTCTGGTGTCTTGCAACCTGCTGGCTGGTGCGAGATACAGTGACGAAAGGCTAGATCTAAATCTGCGGAGGAGAAATGATTCTTTTCTGGTCAAGAGGAGGTACCGGGATTGACATGAAGCTATGGGCTTCATCTATCTTCCCATACCACGATCCGTATGTGTCGCGTTTCTCTCATCCACATACTTCCCATTGTGCAACATCCTCTGTATACTCTGCCAAAAATTAGCTGAAGCCAGGCTAGTCATGTTGAACTTGCGTGCATCAGGAAATGAGGTGACGTTTTTGTACAGCCAGGCAGTGAAGGCTGGGTCGAGAATTACCTTGAGAACCTTCTTAGCAGTGGTGACCGCCATGCTTTCGGATGGTTTGAGGAACAGTACACTGACTTTTGCAAAATGAACGTTGTGTTCTGGAGCTTTCCAAAGGCTGGTGGGAAACTAACCTACCTCACGAGTGCAAACGCCGTGCGCACACTTTTCGATGAAGTTGCTCAAAACCTTCACTGCTGAGATATAAACGCTGACCCAGCTAACCAGCCATTCTATTCACACCGTGGACAATAGCAATGAATTTGGACGTTGCAAGGAGGGCATAAAGATTTTCCACTGTCACGATTTCTCTTGTCACAGTTCAAGTTCAACAATCTTTCTCACTTGTAACCAATCTACCATTTGCAACCCATCTACCACAAGCAGATCGACTTGCCATCCATCTACTACAAGCAGAGAGCACATCGTTAAACTTGACACCAATACAGATTACCGACAATCAATTAGCAACCTGTACCTACATTCACCTATTCTATCTGATCAAGCATCATGTCTTCCATCCAGGCTCTTTCTGTTGAAGAGTACTACAACTTGCACCATGGATTGTATTCCCCATCAGACGTACGGCTTGCTCATCTTCCGACTCCCATCCGAGAAAATGCCATTCGAGCCAACATCGCACCACACTACAATTTCGAAGCAGAGGACGAGAACGAAAAGTTGATGCACGCAGTCTTTGGTAATCAGTACCATCAATATCAGCTTGATGAGAACGCATTGGCAGACTTCGGATTCGTCATTCCTGAAAGTGTCAAGAACGCAGGCAAAGTCATCAAACGTGGTGGATTTGTTGTCGATGACGATGATCGAAGCATATACACCATCTCCAGTGATTCGGACAGCGAGCACACTAGCTTCGAGGACACAGAAAGCGAGTACACTAATACCCTTCACAATGATACACAGAGCGAGTATGCAGGCATTGATGTCGACGAAGAGAACATCATCGCTACTGGCACTTACGGGAATCCAATCAACCTCGTCACTCCCACTACAGCTCACACCATCATTCCCTCAATGTCTGCTGAAATCTGCAACGTCGAGGTTCCCGATCTCACTTCAAATGACGAGAATTATGATAATATTCTATACGAGAACGGTCTTGCGTACGACGCTTCACCAGCTACACTACAT
>Ga0115842_100717_pt1 | contig 13409 bp, 13 predicted proteins | sample InSIn2SAF170_2_FD_83856 | JGI IMG/M metagenome (GOLD analysis project Ga0115842, IMG submission 83856)
CGAATTGGCTCTACTACGGTCCCATGTCCACTCGTGGAAGAAGCTCGGTCAACAATACCCTAATCTTGAGACAGCGCAGCCAAGGTGAATGTCAGCTAGAAGCTAGCAATGAGATGAATCATTATGGTCATGCACTAAACTCACACACAAGCAAAAAAAGATTTAGAAACAAAGCGTCTGCAACAAATGACATCTTGCCCAGGAATACATCGATAGAGAAACGGTATAGTAAAGTTATCCTGTCTGCATCAAGTTTGTGTTCCATACCGCGATATCCCTTGCCATCACTGTTTAAAAGTATGCATGGCTTCTATCAAGTCCATCACAAAGTCGATAGCGCACAGACAATAGAGAGATAATGCGAGACCTTTCCAATCTGAAATCGTTATCATCACTATAACGATACCATCTCGATCTCAATCTCACCATGAGCAAGATAGAGAGATCGATCTATTGCTCGACGAGGGACCCGAATCCAGGAATATGCTCGAAGCTCCTTGTCCATTCCAATACACGAGTGTAGAAGCTAGGTGAATAACACCAGTCTCTTCTTCCACACCTCAACGACCGACCACTTTTCCTGATTACCTTCAACATCACACTTTCAGGGGGTCCAATGAGATACGGACAGGGTGAAAGGATACACAGACCTGTGTATCTCTCTGGTGCTTTCGCTTGCCTCTCCTTCCGTGGATGAGCGTAACTCTCTTGCCGCTTCTCCACTTGTGACGCTGTGCGCCTGTGACGGTATCATTCAGAAGGACGCCATTGTCCTCTATCTCCGTGATGAAGGAGGAGGAGGACTGCTAGTGGTGTGGGTATTCTTTTTATAGCTGTCCTGCCGAAAATCGAGTGGTGACGATCGATGATAGCAATCAGTCACTTTAATATGGTAGCCCCTCAAACTGTCTCTTGAAGTCAAAGATCTAGCTTGGGAGTCGAAGTGATTGAAACATGTCAATTGATCATACTTGATGTAAAGCTATAGAATATGCGTGCTGACAATTTTGTATCACTTGAGTCCAGCTCAGTGCTTTCTCCTTCTCTTGTGTTTCTTTCTCCAATCTCCAAGTAATAGACCATACATCTCTCTCATCGATAACATATCCCATAAGTATAGTCGCCAAGGTCAATCCTCAATACATAAGACTTCTAGCAAACACGACGACGACCAAGGCCCATTGTGCAGCACCTCCTTTCTTGGCCACCTTGGCTGCGCTGTCTCAAGATTAGGGTATTGTTGACCGAGCTTCTTCCACGAGTGGACATGGGACCGTAGTAGAGCCAATTCGGACCCCCCCAAAGGAGATCGTCTAGATTGTATCGTTATGATAATGCTCAAATCCTAAATTTCCATAACTACTCCAGCCCTCTAACTTAATATTGGAGGCAGGGTGATGAAGTCTCCATTCTCAGTGTGTACACCAAGCCTACTCAAGTCACCAGCAAGGCCTTTGACCAACTCCTGGGTACAAACTGTAGAACCTCCCAATCTCTCCATGACTCTAGCTTTGACTTTGGCAATGGCATCCTCATCGTCTTTCTCTGCTTTGAAAAGCCCATAAGGGTCGTTTATGAAGTTTAGGCGAGCACATGTGCTGTCGATGCGGACCGTGAGATCAACTGCATCGCCAAAAGTGAGGGTGACTACCAGAAAGCAGTGTTGACTTAGCTTCAAACTGAAGACTGCATATCTGACCAGACGAATAAGCTGATGCGCATTGTGATCTTCGATACCCATCCATCGAGGTGATGACTGTCCGCGTTTCATGGGATTGGCAGGGGCGAACGCGAGATATTTGTATGATAATTTTCCTGTAAACTCGGCAGTCCAGTTTGCCTTTTGGCGGTGTATACTGACGCTCAAATCCAGCGCTGACGTATCGGGGTACAGTACTTCGTTTCGAATGCATCGTGACACCCAGAGCAGAGCGACTGGGTTTTGGGGGACCTTTGAGCCTGCACGTTGCTTTAAATGCGCCCGAGGTTCCGTGTACTTTTTGATATCTTCAAGGGCAAAGTCGTAGACCATGAGGCGAAGCTCTGGTGGGAGAGCCATGAAAGGAAAACGCTCCATGTTTTCGAACTGCTCTAGTCGGGCCATAGTTGAATTTGCGTTGATGATTGAAGAACGTAAGAAGCGTATGGAAGTGGTTTGGAGGGAACTACAAGAGTCGAGACACGGTCGCATGCTTATAGGACGGTGGTGTTGACTCATCTGGGACGTGAAAAGGAGAATCCGAACACCAGTCATAGGTTTCAAGAACGATCGCAAATTGACTCACCATAGGCATTCGGGCGTCTGCTCTGGAAGTGGACACTCGTGACGTTATGATAGAGGTCGGGATGTCGACAATCGTGATGTTGAAAATGTTGCCCCCGAAAGTTCTGATACCAAGTTTTGGACATTGTTGTAAAAACTTGACGTGATGCCGGAAATAATTAATCGCACAGTGGTGACTCCATCGATAGGTAAAGATACACAGCCTAGAAGCTTGATGATTATTTCTTGGGACCAACAATTCTCGTCAGTGAGAATACAGATAGCACGTATCCCTTTACTTGGAAAGGAGCAGACGTCCAACAGGCGTGAGCGTAGTCTTGATCGTCGTAGACAAGCAGCCAACAACCTTAGGATGCCATCGCGGATACTGATGCAGCGAAAGCAAAGAGTCATCTTCGTTCACTCTGCATAGCGCATCGCTATCGGTGTAGCAAGAAGCATGCAAAGAATGAGGACCAAAGACGTCAAGCAGAGAAAGCGCGTTCTGTTTGTCTGATTGAGATCTCCATACCAAGCCATTCTCAAATAGCCGGATAGAAGAGGCGGATAGAAGAGGCTCTAGTCCTATCCTAATACCATGACTCTTTAGCATCAACGGCTCACCTACAAACAATGGTATGGCGGTACGGGCGAGCGCGGATGAGAGTCCGGTGTTGAGAATGCTTGAAGTATGGACGAACGTAGTGCTTGACTCGAGGTCCAGTCGCGCACCGCAACGAGCTGCATCTTTTGCAAAGAAATGCGAGGTCCACAGACGCAGCGACGTTGGAAGAAAGCCACGAACGTTGAAAGATTTGCCGAAAGGAACAGACCCTCTTCTCGCGTGTGAGAAAGTACAACGGTATCATACAAACATCCAATTCTTTTCGTGCAACGGCGAAGAAATCCATTTCTAGAATGTCTTGCTTAGCACCGTCATATTTGCTACTGCCGGTGATGAGCTCCCCAGAGTGTAGATAGATTGAACTTGTAGATTCGTCTCTGGCGATAGATGAAAAAGATCGGGCCGGGCCTCAGGGGCAGCTCGACGGAAGTGGCAGCCGAAGGCCCAGCGGAGCAGAGATGCCAAATTGCGATGTGGAGTTGCAAAGACTTGATGGAGTAATCCGCGGAGGCGATCAAAAGCAGACAGAGTCGGAGTCAAGGCTGTTGACATGTTGATGGTAGAGTCAGAGTGAGGACCGAACAACATCAAGGTACTCGAGTAGGACGGTTAGAGTTACAAGAATGGTAGATCTTGTGAGGCTAAAAAGGGATGATCGCAGAGCAAGTGGTCGAAACGCCAAAGGTAAGAAGCACTGTTGCTCTGCCCGAGCTTCTTGGAAATGAGCACGAGCTGGAAGGAAGGACAGAACAGACAGGTCAATTCGTCTCTTCAATCCCGATGCTCGAGGATTTTTCTTCTGCAGAGTGAACTCGTCAAAGACATTAACGAGGAAGGCTCAACGAAGATAAATTGCACACTTGATGAAAATAGGCAGAGCGAGACCGAAACAGCAAAGATGCAGGTACCGGTGCTCTGATAAACCCGGCACCGTTTGGAGCTAGGGAAAGCTAACCCACGACTCGTGGGACGCATCTCACTGTTTCAGAAGACGATAGATGAGAAAGATCCAAATCTGGCTGAAAGCTCAATTCGATCAACAAAGTGGGGAGTTGGCAGGAAGCAGGAAAAGAATAGACGCGGGAGTTTGAGCAGGAGCCTTTGGGTGGTTGCACTGCATGTTATAAGGAGGGCCTTGCTTCTTTCTCTATTCTTTTGCTGATAATCGATTCACACAAGTACTCTCTCTCTTCAATACATTCGCTCTTTCTTCAAACGACTTTGATATACTACTACGACACTCTTTAATCTTCTTAACAACACCACCACAAACACCGTCACCATGCAGTTCCGTGCTTACGCTTCCATTGCCATCTTCTTCGCCGGCGCCATGGCCGCCTCTGCCACCTCTTCTGCCTCTGCTGCCGTGTCTACTCCCGTCGACCTTACTGAGGGTGTCCCCACTTGCGGCGTAAGTTCAGACACGGTCCAAGAACCAGCACAATTGATCTGACTTCTTTGCAGTTGACCTGCATTCAATCCGCTGTCGCTTCTTCGGGCTGCGAAGCCACCGACCCCATCTGCCTCTGCACAACCGGCTCCAAGGCCTTCCTCGCCGCCGGCACAACCTGTCTTCTCCAGAACTCCGACTGCTCTGCCGAGGACCTCCAGAACATCCAGAACTTGGCCAAGTCTCGCTGCGGTACTCTTCTCGCTGCCACTGGCTCTTCCGCTTCCGGTTCTGCTGCCGCTTCGGTTTCTGGCTCCGCTACTGCCAAGGCTGCTGCTGTCTCTGGCTCTGCTACCAGCTCTGCCCCCGCTGTCAGCGCTACCTCGACTGGCGGTGCCATGCAGGTTGGTGCTAGCTTGATGGCTGTCGGTGCTGGTGCCATTGCTTTCATTCTGTAAATGTTTATACAAGAATGAAGTATGCTAGAAGTTGAAGGCGGAGAAACAGCACATGTGCTGCAAGGGGAAGTTTGAAAACTGTACATGGTCTTTTATGATATCCAAGGGGTGGCTTGCATCTTTTTTTTCTGGAGCGGGAATATTTTATTCGAATAACACTTTTTTCTTTTCGTCCTTGAATCTTTCTTATTTGACAACCGAAGTCCACTTTGTGACCCAGGCCGTGAACTCGTCATCTTTGCCGTTCCAGTCAGTCTTGAGGAGCTCGGCTGCTGAACATGCGTTGGCGACACAGCTGGCGAGGATGGTATCCACTTGGTCGGCGTCGAGCTCATAGAAGGCGTTTGCAAGATCATCGACAGACTCGGGCAGTTCCTTGAGCAAGTGCATAAGCTTGTCCAGGGTCAAGATGTTGACCTTCTTCGAAGCGATGTCGGCCGTAAAGGTCTTGAGTCTGCGTTTTGTGATTGCGGCGTAAAGGAACTGTATCTTTTTCAACTTGTCGGCCGTGGTTTGTAGGCGCTCTTTCAGGTCTGGACGGTCCTTGGGAAGGCTGTTGGCGGCGGAGAACATGTCGTCGAATTCGTCTTGGTCGTCTCTTTCGCGATCTTCTTGGTCATGGTCGCTGGTTGAGTCTGCATCGTCGTCTTCGTCCTCGTCGTCCTCATCCTCGCCATCACCCTCTTCCCACTCTTTGAGTTCCTGAATGGCGTCATTGATGGTGTCTCGCAGCTCCTGGGCCTTCAAGACAGCAAGTCCAGCGATTCCAGTAGTCTCCAATTGGATCAAACCATCACAAGCATCCCACAGCACACCAGTCGATGCAAGAGTGTCTTTTGAGTGGTTCGAAGTGTTTTCTTGAGCAGTGTCCAGGACTTCCTCCAGGAAAGAGACCATCTCGCGCATGACGGCACGAACTTTTGCGACAACTTGGTGGTGCAGGAAGACACCCCAGATGTCTGGCCGGCAGAGCTCGATGGCGCTCATCATGGCGGGGAGACAGGTTTGAGTCGCATCGCGGAGGACAGAGGTGACGGCGGTGGGAGTGAAGGGTTTGTTGATGAGGAGAAGAGCGAGCTTTGTCGTGTGTGCCTTGAGCAAGGTGGCACTGTCGCGAAGGACATGTAGAGGGTTCAGCGGGTTGGGTGGAAGTTGAGCGGTCGTGTCGGTAGAGGGGTTCGGAGCGAGAGAGGCGAGGAATTGGGCGACCAGAGCACGCTGGGTCTGTGCAAGATGTATGAGTGTCTGTGAGGAAGACATGGCGAGCGAGTGTGTTGATGTATGAGGAATGCGACAAAGGTGGACAAATTATTGGAGGGGAAAGTCAAAAGTTTGAAGGCTTCGGGGGAGTTTGCGGCCACCGCCCGATCAACTCGACACGGACAATACCAACATGGACAAGACGTCAAAAATTCGCTCTAAATGTCGCCAACACTTGTCGTCGACGTCGGCGCATGGTCCTTGAAAGCCGGATACGCCTCTTCGGATAGCAACAATACCTGCCATGTTGCACCCAACTGTGTCGCCAAATCTCGAGATGGCAAGACTTATGTTGGCTCACAGCTGTCGCAATGCACCGACTATGGCGAGATGACCTTTCGCCGCCCGGTACAAAAGGGCTATGTCGTCAACTGGCCTGCCGAAGTCGCCGTCTTGGACAACGAGCTGCAAATCCTACAATGCGACACGGCAGACACAAACTTGATCATCACCGAACAAGCAAATGCTCCCCTCCAGCTCACACAGAACCTGGACCAGATGGTCTTTGAGCACTTTGACTTCGCCGCTGTATATCGCACTACTGCTCCATCATTGAACGCCTACAACGACACCCGCTCTCTATTCAACGACCCTCCCCTTGCAGACCCATCTGTCAGCAACCCGGCAGATGCCCTCCTCGTAATAGACAGCGGCCACAGTCATACAACAATCACCCCTTTGCTAGCGGGCCGGCCCATCAATCCAGCCATCCGCAGACTGGATATAGGCGGCAAACACCTCTCTAACTACCTCGCTGAGCTTATCTCTCTACGCCATTTCTCCCTCATCGACGAACCCCACATCGTCTCTCAGATCAAAGAGGATGCCTGTTTCCTATCCTCGGACTTCCAATCCGACTTGGAAGCTGCAAAAGCAAAGGATCCATCTATAGTCGTGGATTACGTTCTGCCTGACTACGAGACACATCACCGAGGCTTCACACGTCCCCATGACCCTTCGTATCGAGCCAAGATGGAAAGATTAGGTGTCAAACAGCCGACCGATCCTTTGGCAACACGAGAGGAAGTTTTCCCACTAGGCAATGAACGCTTCGTCGTCCCAGAGATTCTCTTTACACCCTCAGATATCGCAATGCCTCAGTGCGGTATTGTTGAAACAATATTCCAATCGCTGTCCACACTCCCTGAACTCCTCTGGCAGCCCTTCCTCGCAAACATCCTCTTGGTCGGCGGTAACACATTGATCCCAGGATTTATTGAAAGGGTGGAAAGGGGAGTAAGGATGCTCGCACCCGAGGATATGGTCGTCAGAGTACGAAGGGCAGAAAACCCCATCACGTCTACTTGGCAAGGAGGTTGTCGCATGGCTGCAGATCAAGATCTCACGAAAAATGTCTTGATCACCAGGCAAGAGTATCAAGAGCATGGGCCTAACTGGGTGACGAGGCAGTTCGCTGTGAGAAGGCCTACCAATGGCAAAGACGTATGACGGTAATAACGACAAATGAACTCATCTACAAACAACCAAATAACTCTTGAACGAGCTTTCTAGCTGGACTAGTAGTACCCTCGTCCTCTGGGCTTGAGGAGCTGGTCTATCAGAGAAGACTTGGCCTACCAGAGAAAACTATGCGTTTCGGCAGCATGTTTGAAAAATGCCTTTCTGTCCAAAGCTTGGAGCGCGAGGCTCAATCGTCGTGACGATACGGGATAGCACCACGATAACATGATCACAAAGACGATTACTCCGGCCTTTGCGTTTGTATGTAGTTGATCCATCTCATCGTTCGAGATCTATAACGCTCACCAAGAAGTGATAACAAGACCCTATCAAACAACCATGCCTTCGTTCCTTGAACTCCGTCAACAAATCAAAGGTAAAACTACAAACATTCACATATAGTGTAACTACCTCTAACAACACTGTTTACATAGCCCATGCCCACTTCATCTATCCGCAGTATAACGTCGACCACTTTGCCATTATCCTTGTGGAAGATGTCACCCGCGTGCCGGACACTAGGATGTGGAAGGCCATGTTGGTCACTCTGAATCCTGATAGAAGCTCACACTTCCTGGTCGGTGCTTTTGGTGAATGTATCCGCGAGGCCATGATGATCTTATTGATGACTATCACTCATATGATGAGAGAGCGTGCATTGGGTTTAGTCACGGCGATATGCTCGAGTGTAATCCTTGATGGGCATCTCCTTCACTGATCTTCGGAGTGGACATCATCGCGAACGAACCAAGAGTGAGTCGTCTCGTCGCTTGAGTGCCACATCGACCTTCAATCTCACTTCGATCGCCTTGTCGACGGTTTCCGCGACTGACCCCTATAAGACACGCTGTGAGCTTCCAACCTCTTCCTCTCCACGTGCAACTCCTTTCTCAACAAAACAATTCATCAATCCATAACACGTGACAACACGTGAGTCGAACACACCTACCCCCTTATGTATTGATCTCCTTGTCTAACAAGTGCAGCACAAAGCAAGCATGTCAACCCGCACCGCCACCGAGATCAGCAAGATGCTCAAGAACCCCAAACTCGCCGACATCCTCTACAAGATCGAGGCCACTCAGGAACTCCTGGACCTCCAGATGGAGCTCTTCAAGAAACACAAGGCCGCCTTCAAGCGTAAGGCAAAGGAAATTGAGAAAGGTCTCGAGGGTGGTATCAGCGAGGTTGGCACTGTTCTCAAGCAGATGGACAAGTCAATCGCCATCCAGAAGGCTATGATCGACTGCATGGAGCAGATGGCCAAGGAAGGAAAGGAGCAGATCCAGCGCATGGAGGAGAGACAGGTGCTCATCGAGGCTTTGGTCCATTAGATGAAATCTTCACTTGGGCTTCACAGCTTTGGCAGTGGTCAGCCTTTGGATGCAAGTTCGTTCATTTGGACTTTGGCATCACATCAGGGGCGTTTCTTCACAAGCATTCATGTTTCCTTGGTCCACGGATTGAACACAGGTTTCGAAAAGTGTTAGACGGTTGGTCTCCTCACTTCACAAAGAATTCACCACAAAACAGAATGCCCTCTCTTCTTTCCACGTTGACTCCGTGCTTAGCCAGACCTCTGTTTCATTCATTTCCTTTCCGAATTCACTGTGATTCTTTCACTCTCCTTTCGTCACCCCTCTCGCTCGCATATGAAGGCTTGAGTGTGAAGGTAAAGACAACTTCTCACACGCGACTTCTGAGCAGCTATCTATAAAAAGCACCTCTGCAGACTGCTCTTCTCGTCCATTAGCACAACAACAACAACAACAACAACAACAACGACTATCAGGAGCAGGTACAATGTGCTGTGGCCGTCCAGCCTTCCGCTCCTTCCACTAATCACATACGCAGTAAGATGTTTACAACCAATGGCTCCTCCAATCAGCCAGAGGATGCCCAGCCCCATTCCATGGATGAACTCAGGCGTCTCGAACACGACATCAATCACGCTAGAAACGTCGTCCAAGACCTCTACAACACCCTCGCTGCTCTCGACCTCAAGATCCGCGAACATCCCGAAGACATACACTTCTATCTGCAAGATGTCATTCGGTGCCAGATGAGCATTATTCAGCACTTCATCAAGCTCAACGCATGGCGCATCAGGGAGGGACAGATCCTCGTCTCGGTCGGAACACTGACGGCCGACGATCAGAGATACCAGGGCGTTCAATACGAGATCGCGTACATGCGTCACAATGGGAGTGGACTCATGAGGGCTCTAGCCGATAACGTGACATTTTACACGAGCCGTCCTAAGTACGACGAAATCTCCGAGGATCAGGAGAACGCTGCTGAAGAGATGGATGCGTTGACCAATGCTTTCTCCGCTCTCTGAGAAGCTACAGAATCTCAGCGAGATAGCATTTTTTTGGCAAACAAGGGCAGCCAGAGAAGCAGTGGAGAAATTCGATACGGCGTGGCAAGAGCTTAGATATCAAAACAGGAAGCAGCAAGAGGAAGCAGCTGTATCTACCTTCGCTGTTCCTCTCCAGATATTAATAATCTGCAAAAACAATGGAGTGTCTCATTGAGCTCTACTCCCATACTATCTATTTCACCGTTCGAGAATAAACATCCTTGAAGCACCAAACGTATTCAAGGTGACCAAATTCGAAGATCCGATGAACGTGAAGCACATTGAGATTCATGTGCACCATCAGTATCGGTATCACCACAAACTGAATCGAAAGCAAACAACAAAAAAAACTTTCACACCAGAGGATCGAACACACAACCTGCAAAAGGAGAAGGCGCCGACACTACTTCTCCCGATGCATCATCAGCACAGGCTATTCCCCTCAGGCCATACGTCCTTTGGACTCCGCTTCCTCCTGAGTGGGTGATAGGGAGGAAACTTTCAAACCCTATATAGCTACATCTTGGAATTTCAAGAGTGAAGGAAGTTTCAACTCAAGATATTGAACTTCACACACGCAGATCGAGCAAGAATTTGTTTGTCAAAATGCAAGATTTCTTAGATACAGATACGATGTACGCTGAGAGCAAGGAGTTTGACTGCTCTCTTTGGACAATGATTGTTTTGGAAAAGTCTCTTGCAACTGACAGCTACTTTCAAGGACCTTCCTGTCTCCATCACTACGGCTCTGTACTCACGCCAGGGAAAGCGCGTTAAGATACGTGTATGACAAGACTCGAATGTTGAAGCAAAAGGGGAAGCTACGATGTACCGTCCTTATGTCCTGCTGTATGAGATTTCTAACACCAACAACCCAATTCATCAAACATTCCATCTCACCAACCGATATCAAATTATTCATCATGCATGACTTCAACCCCCTGACTCTCGAAGCATCAACACGTATGGCTCAACTCCACGCCGAAGACACCGCCCTGTCCAACCTCGTCCCCATATTCGACGACAACATCAATCAACTTGCAGCAGAACTCGAGAAGCACCAGCAAAACACATCATTCGACATCCACGGAAACTCAGATGAGCACCAAGCCAAGACCAACAAACTTTAGGAAACAATGCACAAGATCGGATTGGAGAGGATAGTGCTGGAGACGCAAAGAATCATTATCGAACAGGAAAGGTTGATAATCAGACATCGATCGGCTACGAGGTTCAGTTATAATGATGTTCTTGGGCTTGTGCAGGATAGGCATTTATGCTGGTCTGTGCAGTTTTCGATCGAGTCGCTTAAGTTGCAGAAGAAGGGTGTTGAGAATATGGCATTGGCGGTGGGATGTTGGGAGAATGCTATTGAGCATGGGAAGCATGCTCTTGGTTGCTATCATAGTCTTGAGGAGGTGTATCCTATGTTGCTTCAGAGTGATCAGCAATGCCTTGATCGTTTGAAGGATCAACTGCGAAGGATGCGAAAGACGCTGGAGTCATACAAATCATTGTCCTACGATTCGGTCTTGTAGAAATGCTCACATCAAACATATCCCTACTCTCTCTTAATCTGCACCAATGGTATGGCCACATCACCCTACCGATTTACAAACACCACATCCCCCAGCCCCCTCAACTTTCTAACCGCCTCCTGCTGTCCCATCCCCGTATCCGTACACACCTCATCCAAACAATGACACCCATCCAAATACCTAGCCAAATACTGATCAGCAAGACTCCTCCCCTTGCCCAATTCCTCCACTCCAGGCATCTTTCCCTCTTCACCTTTCCCCTTGCCCTCCTCTTCTTGCACCTCGAATTCATTCTTCGCTCTCACAACCACACCTCCAAATCCTCCATCTAGTGCAGGTTCATCTTGCAAAGCAACAGGCGTGCGCCATCCACTACTCATCGCAGCCTTCCTCCAAGTTTTCTCCGCTTCACGTTTATTGCGCAATGCTTCTTCCGCCACTGCGGCATCTGCAGCCGTATCCGCCGCTCGCAAAGCGATAGCATATCTATGGCTTCTATACAAAAACCCCTTTATGATTCCGAAAGTGATGAAGCGGCGAACATCGATATAGGCGAGTGAAGATGCGTGAGCGAGACACCAGTCGCGTAGAGGTAAACCTTGACGTAGAGAAGAATAGAGGTGAAGGACTGTAGCTCTTGAAGGCGGTTGCGGGGATGTAGGGCCTGAAGAGGAAGGGTTGAGGTTGCTGCTTTTGTGGTATTTGGAGGCTGCGAAGCTGGAGGAGAGGTTGGCGAATGAGGAAGATTGGTTGGATGTGTTGGTGGTGTTTTGGTGTTGGTTTTGGTTTGTGGCAGAGGAGGAGGAGCCAATGATGCTGTTCTTAAAGGGCGAGTGGGGGGTTACGATGTAGCGTCTGCATTCATCTTGCATTTTTGTATCTTCGACGAAGACGCCGATTTCAGCTGTTGCGGCGTAGATGGCGCCGAAGTGGAAAGTGTTTAGCATGAGGATACACCCGTAATAGAGTAGGTGTGCCAGTGCTCTTCTGGTCAGTGTGAGGTCTGTGTCGGCGAGGACGGCGATTTTCTGGACAGAGTTTATGCCGTCGATGAAGGGTATGATGCGTTGCACTGTCAGGTCCCAGGTGTTTGTTTGAAGACTGCTGAAGCGGACAGTGCTCAGTGGGACGTGATAGATCTGTATTGGAGGCGGCGGCGACCTCGTAGGGAACAACTTCAGGTTCAACGTGTTTGAATCGTCTGCATCTCGTCATTAGTATCGTCCTCTTTTTTCCGTAAACAGAGACACCAAAACTCACCGATCGGAATCATGCACTCGCAATAACAATTTAAATCCTCCAACACCATTTCACAAATCGCAAATACCCTGTTGCCACCTCCATACCCCCTCTCTCCAGCCTTCACCCACCCTTCCCTGCGTTCCTCTTTACTCAACCACCCAGCCTGCTCTTCCAAATTCCTCATCAATCTAGCAAGCTTACTAACCACGCTAGCATAAGCACCCCATTCTGCCTTTTCGTCCACCACAAGACAGAAGTTGAAGATGAAATCGGAGCGTGGGTAGAGAACTGGATTGTGGATGCAGACGGGAAAGCCAATGATACGGTGGTGTGAGGCGAGCAGACTCAGAGGGCGATCGCAGAATTCGCGGCGGGGGATGATATGGTTGGATATGCTAGGGAAGTGGAAGAGTGGTTGTTGGGTCGTGTTTGAGAGGGGAATTACGCTGCCTTCGGGGACTTGGTGGAGGACTGTTGGGCCTGTGGGAAAAGTCAGTATCGGAATTCAGCAATTGTCATCAAGGGTGGTGATATGAAACTAAAGCATAAAAGAGTTGCTCTGCAAGTAATTAGAGGCACTACCGACTCAATCGCCGACATGTATATCAATTTGATACCGCGATATCGCAGCACGAATACTCAGCGACGCTTCCCGGAGGAGAATAGGGCGAGCGAAATATCGAGAAATGCAGATGGATCAACTACATACAAACGCAAAGGCCGGAGTAATCGTCTTTGTGATCATGTTATCGTGGTGCTATCCCGTATCGTCACGACGATTGAGCCTCGCGCTCCAAGCTTTGGACAGAA
>Ga0115842_100718_pt1 | contig 13408 bp, 8 predicted proteins | sample InSIn2SAF170_2_FD_83856 | JGI IMG/M metagenome (GOLD analysis project Ga0115842, IMG submission 83856)
AGAGGAGAGGATGCGGAAGCAGGCTTTTTAGTTACTTATTTGAGAGCCCAATAAGTCAATTGAACCTTTAGGTGCTCGACCAAAAGGGAGAGGAGAGGAGAGGTGCTCGACCAAAAGGGAGAGGTCCGACAGGGCTCGACTGATAAGGATGCGAAAGCAGGCTCGACTATTGGTTACTTAATTTGAGGGGCCAATAAGTAAACCCTAACCTTTAGGTGCTCGACCATAAGGGAGAGGAGAGGAGAGGATGCCCCCGGCAGGGCTCGACCAACGCCCCCCCACCTAATAAGTAAATTGAACCTTTAGGTGCTCGACCAAAAGGGAGAGGAGAGGATGCGGAAGCAGGCCCTTGCCCGATGCGGACAAGCGACTTCGTACCTTTTTTTTACTTATTTGAGAGCCCAATAAGTAAATTGAACCTTTAGGTGCTCTTTGGTTACTTATTTGACACCCAATAAGTAAATTGAAGAGGTACGTTAGTGACTCGACCAGCGGGAGAGGAACGAGCAACGGACGGAAACAGATCCTCAGAGATGGTTTGGTCCAACGGACGGACGGAACGGTACGGAACCATGTGAGGAATGAAATAATATGCATTACATACGTGAATTCACAAGAATGAAAGAGGTAGAAGCAATAATATCATAGATAATTTCATATATAATGAATAGCTGAAAGACCTTAGCGATCGAATGACTCGTTATTCAATCTATAATATAACTAAACTAACTCTCTTATATAAATAGAAGGAAGGTAAGAAAGGAAGGAGAAGTAGCCTACTTACTCACTCATTCATATGGGTTGATAAGCGTCCTTGCTGATAGGGACACGGAGAATGATGAAATGGTTGTAACGCCCTATTTCCAGCCAGGAAATTGGGATCAGCTGGTCTTCGATAACGTAATTACATATATAATAGCAACATTGTCTGCTAAAGCGTAATTACATATATAAAGAATTACCAGCAGCACGATCTCCAAAGAGTTTGAGGGGAAGAGGTAGCCGAGACAAAGAAAGAGCTAGGACAGCAGAAGTAAGGGTGGCAGCACCTCGCCCAGCAGCATCTACACGTTTCCGCAAATCACACATCCAATGCTAGGGACCCATCCGAACCTAGCAACTCACACCTACCCGTCCAATCCTAGGACCCGTCCAGTAGTGCATCCAACCAACCGAAGCAATCCACTCGTAGCACATCCAACCGCGAGAAAACCTACCTATCCAATGCCTAGGGCCAGGAACCGCCCCGATAAAGCACAGAGGTAGCTATAAAGAAAGACAGTTGATCACCCAGCATCCCGACCAACGTCACTTCCTGTACTAGCTTACCTTCGCTCTCAGCCCCAGGTCCAGCAAAAGGGAATTATGTTTAAGCAGCACCAGTCGTAGTAGATCCAGATCCAGAGCGAGCCGAAGATTCATACCAATAGCCGTAAGCAGCAAAAGTCGATCCAGCCCCTCTTCAATTTACTTATTGGGTGGGGGGGCTTTTGGTCGAGTCTGCTTACGCATCCTTATTAGTCGCTTACGCACCCTTGAAATGGTTCAGTATATAAAGATTCTTACGTTCGTGAACGAGATTCTGTCTTTCGAGATCGAGACCCATAAGCAAAGGTGAAGGTCACTAAGGCATCAGGAAAAGCATAAGCTAAGGCAGCTTCAGGACCAGGTGGTGAAGAACCAGTATTAGATCCAGTAGAAGTCTATTTTCATTAAGCAACAGTCGATTGAGCAGTTTCTTCTGTTAAAGACGCATAATTCATCCTTTATTTATGTGCATGCCCCACCTGCAGGAATACTTAACCAGTAGAGTAGCCAGGGACATTCTGAAGTAGTACTTACTCCGATAGTAGGTGGGTCCATATTAAGGAAGGTAAGGTTAGGGCTTGCTCCGAGAATGTCATGCCCAAGAGCGTAAGATGTTTGGGCTTAGGGTGAAAAATAGAAAATGCATTGGGTAAGGGCCGGGTTGAGTCCTGTCACTAGCGGGTCCTTGCATCCCTAACGCTGAAATATGGACGTACTTATTCCATAGTTTATTTCATTTATAAATCTGTGAACGAAGAAGGAGATGCCTAGCCATAATCACCATATTTCTTTCTACCCCATCCTTGGCCGCTTTTCCTTTGATCGGCTGAACCACCACTATCTATGTGACTCAAAACCCGAAAGTCCGACCACTCCCCCGGCTAGAGACAGAAGCACCAATACGAGCATCAGTAAGTGGGTAAGAGCATGCTTAGGGCAGATTAGGAGGATAGTCAGGTGGACCAAACCATACCGATTGTGTGGAATCTAAGCCTTGAAACCCAGAATCGTAGGAGTCGTATGAGCTTGGTCAACTAGTGAATACTGATTTGAACCATACCGATAGTGGGCCATAGAGAAGACTTACCTCAATGCCCGGGGTGTATAAGATTGGACGCCCAAGATAAGTTAACTCACCTTAGATTGAGATGCAGCGGAGGAGCCTCAGAATCGTATCATTGGTAAATAAACATGCGCGTATATATAAGTCCTAGAAGGGTCCCGGCTGGATCAAAGGAGAAGCATTCTCGATCTGCACTACCCACTTAATGATAAACAGCCCTGGACGAGTCAAGTGAATTCAATTGGTTACCTCTATATGCCACTCCCATTATTGCGTACTACCTCGATGCTTAAACGGAGTGGGACGAACTGCCCTTAACCTTAGAACTTACTTCGAGGGGAAAAAGATGGATTCTTAGTAAGAACTGATGTACTTTCCCCCTGCCCTTGACTAGCATATGTCGACTTGCTTAGCTTCTTTGCCTGTCAACTTCCCAAGGACTATTGACGTCCCGCCCTTTTCCATTAAGCGTGTAAGTATCAGTCAGACCCTGTCCCTTGGATATAGTTTGATCTCGCAGATGTTATTATTGGATAAGCAACTGTATTATAAAGATATTCTACGAGAAACTAGGTAATCGGCTTAGTGCACTACTCAATGAAGTGTCTAAGAGTTGCAGGTTCAAATCCTGTCCATCTCAGCCTTAAAGCAAGGCACTTATAGATACTATTAGCCCCGAAGACGTAGAGATTGATTACTGAATCCTAAGCTATTGATGAATGCTAAGCTATCGGTGTTTTATGATGGATACCAACCACCTTGAACTGGAAACTGCTACGGGGGAAAAGCCCAAATGCATTGGGTCTACTACAGGCATTATGCAAATATTATTCCCCCGATCTATCGGTCTTAGTACCTCTTTGCGAGCTCTTGCATTCATAGTGGTTGGAATTTCACCAAATCACCCGAAGCTAACGAGCATGCTTATTACGCCCAGCAAGAGGTGAGCAATTGGCTAACCTTAGAGAATGGAATGATTCGATAAAGAACAGTCGAATGCATTGAGTCCACACGGCGTTTGCCAATTTCATTCCCCGGTCTACCCGGCTCAGTATTTCTAAGTTCTCCCATTCCTAGGTTTGCCCCCTTAATTTACCTCTATAGGAGCCCCCTAAAATACCTTTATAGGAGGAGATCGAAACCGAATGTCAGTGTAATCAGCCTTTTTTGGTCCATTTCATTCTACTCCATTCAAATCTATTAAAGCATTACTCTATCTCTATAAGGATCAAATCTGAGCGTAACCCTTGTACTGGAGATCCCCGATACATAACGCTGTGGGTGCATTGGGTATGGGCGTTTGCCAACTTCATTCCCCGATCTACCATAGCTAGTACGTCTCAGTGGTATCTCCATTCATGGGTCTGCTCTTACTACTATTTAGAGTGCTACGAGAAACAAGTCAGCGCAAGCAGCGCTTTTTCCTGCCTTCATTGACTCTTGTTGAACTCCTCACATATCGAGCTGAGCATTACTTTAGTATATTAGGTTGTATTCGGTTGGCATAAAATCTATTATTACTTTTTGATTGGATATTGACAGATGGGTGAGGATTCTGTGCAATTAGACTAGTTTCGAGCAAAAACTCAGTTTAGATGTACTGGGTACTGTAGGAATTATCACCTTGAAAAGGGAGGATTCAGCAGGAACAAGGCTAATCTCTACACTCACAGGGAAAGACCCTACTAAAACATGATAGATTATAAGTACTATTACTATTCTGATTGCTACTAGTATTTGTATTATGTCTACTATAGGAATGATTACCTACATGACTATTTATAGAGCATATTAACTTACTACTGGGATTGAGACTTGTACGCCTTTCTCGTGAATATTTGTCCTGTAAACCCCGAGAACTTGAACTAATCGTAAGGGAGGGCTACACTTACTTTTGGTTAAGGCTTGCTTATTTCCTCAGGTTATTTATTGCTCACCCATCAGGGTGAGGAGAGCAAGGAGGCGCAAGCAAGTCTCTCAATTGTAGGGAGAGGAAATCACCCGTATGGATTAGGCACTCGGGGGGGGGGGATGTTTGTTGAGCGGAGCGAGCCCCCCGATAAGCCAGCCCTCCTGGAGGAGTGCGTTAACATATATAATAGGGTTAGTTACTGAATAAGGGAAGCCAGTAACGATCCGACCGACCGACCCACTGAGACCGGCTGACTGAGACTGGCCGACTAAGACCAACTGAGACCAACTGATATCGATATCGACTGATACCGACCAACTGAGACCAACTGATACCGATACTGACTGATACTGAACGACTATCCCATCCAGACCCGGAGATAGCTTCTGACCAATGTGATTGAGGAGAGACCGAATCCAAACCTTTTCAGACTTGATTTCAGGTGTTCCTCTCCTCTCCCTCTCCTTATCAGTCGAGCACCTAAAGGTCCTTATGGTCGAGCACCTAAAGGTCCTTATCAGTCGAGCCCCTCACCATCGGAATAGTGAGTGACCCCTAAATAATATAGGGTGAGGTAACGAACGCTCGACCCCCGCCATCGCCCTCCGGTCCTTGATGCTTATTGGGTGGGGGGCGGTGGTCGAGCCTGCTTGCGCATCCTCATCCTTTTCTCCTTTTTCATGGGCAAGTGAAGGCATATTAGTATTTATACATTGCGCTTCTACCTCTTTCCGGTCCCAGACAGATCACTTCCCCTTCTTCCTGCAAGTCTCAGTCAGATCCTAACCCGAATGAACAGCTTCCCATCCATTGAGATAGTCTCAGGCAGAGTCCCGCCCAGAAGAAAGATCGGTAACCTATTGGATTCAGACAGCGAATTGAAATCGGGAGATCGCCAGATGGAATTCGACCATCACGAACACAGGTTCCTCCATGTCGTCCGATAAAACCCAGATCTGAAATACCCTCCTTCCATTGCTCAATCCAGCCTTTACGGTTCCCAGATCTCCACACATGGGCGAGTTGTACCTCCAACCGATCGGCTACCCGACCACCCTACTTTTATCTAGCCTTCATCACAGCGGAGTAATCCCGAGGGGCTTCCCGGGAGAGCGATTAGGTGCTCCTTTTCCTTTTGAACAGTTCAGGACCTTGCCGGATTTATGCCTGTGGAAAGCTGTCAAAATCTCTTTCGAGCCAGCAGCTTCATCTCTTCCTTGCACTAGGAAGCGCAAGCCCCTCCGGGACCTTGGATTTCCTTGGATTCGAATCTGCACTTCCTGGTCTACCGTAAAAGGTCCCTACATCTGCCTTGGGATATGGAGATTCCTTTCTCCTTCAGCTGGTAGATCCCCTTGTCCTTGGCGCCACCAACCCTAATTTGAGGCGAGCTAGGAATTGAGAAATAAGAAGTACCCGTGGTTATTTCTCCTCCTCTTACCCCAACATCCCCTACCTACGGACCCATCCCCAGACGAATGTCGGTTGAGGAAAAGTCAGTCCTAGATGCTTATTGGGTGGGGGGCGATGGTCGAGCAAGAAATTGATTTGACTTATTGGGTGCCCCTCTCAAATAAGTAACTAGCGTTGGTCGAGCCATGCGTTAGCATCCTCTCCTTATCAGTCGAGCGATTTTCATTCATTTGACTTATTGGGTGGCCCCTCTCAAATAAGTAACTAAAAGCCTGCTTCCTTGATGCTTATTGGGTGGGGGGCGGTGGTCGAGCCTGCTTGCGCATCCTCTTTTTTTTTTCTTCCCCCTGAATATTTCGCCTATCCTATTTTGTGGTGTAATGCCCTCCCCCCTATCCTATTGTGTGGTGTATAAACTATGGCCATTCCGAGCCCCGCCTTCCGGCAAGTGGCCAGTCGACCTAAGTACTTGTCCCATTTATTGAAGCTCATTGCTGGCTGAGAGAATGGCACACCTTACCCGATGAGGGATCTTGTCCTGAATAGAGAAGGTCTTCGCGCTATAGAGAAGTCCCGACCCTTCCTTCTAGGGGGGGTTGATTTTCAAACTAGCAAGATGGATGTTCTTTCTATCTATTCACAACAGATAGATTCTTTCAGGCATAGCTCAGGTCAAATCCCTGGTTCATCTGCGTGCATCATATTCAATAGCCGGATATCGTAAAATCCCTATGCTTCGACATGCTCCTATCGACATCTCCAGTTTCGAGCACCTTCGGGGTTAGGGCCTTCACCCTCCTGGCCTGGCAGGGAAGGTATAAGGTCCTGCCCTCTCATTTTCACCCCGGCCTTTTCAAGTGCAAGGCAGAGCTATTTGAAGGCAAGGCTTGGTTGGTCGGGGGGAGGGTGGTGGGGAACAAAAGAAAAGGTCCTGTGCCGGAAGAGGCAAGCTCCGCGAAGGGCTATGCCCAGCCAGGACCCGTAGCGAAGATCCCTTTCCCGTAGGTAAGTTTATCCCTATATTGATTCCTTCCCCTCGACCAAGGGGAAGAAATCAAGGGCCAGGACCTTGCAGAGCTAGCTCACTCAGGCAGGCAGGCAGGTAAGACCAGGACTTCGCAGAGCCCTTTGAGGGGAATAAATATAAGTAGGGAAGGCAAATTCTGTCACTCACTATCCTGAAACTATCCCTACACAAATTCTGAAGCACCCACTTGCTAAAGTGCTGCTTCCTTTCCCGTTATCCCTTCCCCGGTATCCCTTTCCCTCGAAGATGTTGGCGCCCGTTGCGCTGGACGGACGAGCGAATATTGTATGAATCTTTCATCCGTATCATACGAATTTTGCATCGAAAACTCCTCCGGGAGAAGCTAGAATTCGTTCCGTTCGGATATTGATTGGTCTTAGTTCGACATGGTTTACGCGTCATTGGTTCCCGGAAGAGTCAATATTTCCATCAGCTAAACCCTCTCCGACCCTGCCTTTGGACCCGTATTCCGTTCGTACACGATTGACGGAGGCCTCTTCAACATGTGTTACTACGTCTCCAGTAGCATGCTCCTACTCCGTCTTTCCCTCCATAAGTTATCAAATTTGGTGCTCTTCGATCCCCAGTTGCTACGGAGAACGAAGGGCGAGATACAATCAATTTTTTTACCCAAGTGGTTTTCGCTTCTTCCCGTTCTTGTTTCTCACTCTTTCCCGGGTAGTTCCCAATGTTCGGCACTTCCCATGCTTTGCGGGTACAACATCAACTAATTTGCTCATGATCAAGTTACAACCTAAGATTTTTGACCATATTATGTCAACTGTTCGTATTTCGTTCATTTCATCAATATGCTCCCAAGTACCCGTAATTGTGATCCGTTTGCCAGATAAGGGTATTTCTGTGAAAACTTCCACGAAGAATCGTCGTTTTTTCATGGTTTCCCCGCTTCCCACAGCAGCTTTTTTCGCACCTCCAGATATCTGGTGTCAAATCGTCGCTCGTTTACCTATTTCTCCGATGATGGAGTTGACCATCTCTGTGGCATCGATTGTACGAGTTCGTGAGGAGATTGATATACTATCTGGACGGCCGATCTAGTGCTTCCCGAAGAGGAGGTCTAGCGAAAAAAACCTAAAAAAAGAACTATCTATCAATCATTTCCCACCTAATACGATGCAGGGAAAACGTAATAATCTCATATATAACGAACGATTGAATGACCTTAGCGATCGTTCGCAAAAAGAAAAGAATCCATCGTCACCGAGTGGATCGCCACCTGAATCGACTAGTGGCATCCCGGCAATCATAGGTAAACTTCCTAAGGGTATATTTGAGATTGATCAATCTCGTTTTTCTGGCGATAACGTGGCTAAATTGGATATGCTCGTAAGTAAACGACATAGCTCAATCTCTCTCATCTGTTGGGAATATGTGGGAAATGTTTCCTTATCCTCTGGCTAGTGAAGGGGGAAAGGGCATCCCGGTTATAGAAACTAATTTCAAGTGCCTATTTAAGTCAAGAGAAAATATAGTTGTATTCCCGCGATGTGTATTTTCCTCTTAATGAACTATACCCTTTACGGCGTTTCTATATAATATAAGAGCCAATCATAGCCGATAGCCGCCGGTAGTCGATCCCAGGTTTCAATGCCCAAGAGTTTATGCAATCGCGATGCCGGTACTCGAATCAGATGTAGATGTCGCTAGTTGATCTCAGGATGCAATGCCTTCTTTTCTGTTTGGGAACCGATGGAGCTTTACAATTGAGGTGCCACAACGAACGATATGCAACAATGAGGTTGGTTAGTTAGGGGCCGTTTGTGAGTCATTCCGGAATGTCGTGGGCGTTATTACGTTGTGAGCACGTAGTGAGTTAGCTTACACTATGAGCCATAGCCCATATCACATAGCTGCAGTGTTATATATACGTAGATATAACGGATACTTATCAATTGAAATTCTTCAAATACCATGCTATAGTACAGGCGCCTGGGCGCGTTAGGGGAAGCAGCAGACTCATCATAAATCAAATTGATCAATCACTCCGACCTAAAGTGTAATTTCAGCTATATTAACTAGGCCATTTCCGGACTTTTCCCTCGTGGCAGGATGTTGTCATTGAGGCTCGACCAAGCAGAGATCCCGTATTAGGGTGTCAGGAGTCCTCCCGTAGTCCGTTCAAATACTATACCGGCATATAGAAGTTGAACTAGGTCCATAAGAGCATAGGTAGGTTCCAATGTCAAGGAGATCAACCAGCGAGGTTAGCCGCCAAGGCAATAAAGTTTAGTTGTCACATATTGCCTCTTCATTTACTTAAAGGAGAAATTCTGATGCAAAGGTTCCAAAGGCTGAGTGTCAGGAGGGTCAGTAGTAGGTAGCATAGGTTAAGTTATAGTGTCAGGAAGGTCCAAAGGAGTTTCAAGATCCCACCAAGGAAGAAGGTCTAGTAGTTTGAAGTTACCAAGGGTGAGGTCATATGCTGTAGGGCGTAGGTTGTTCCAAAGGCTATTCCCACCCACCCAAAGACATAGTTTTCAAAGGTAGTTTTCAAGGTATATGATTCTGAGGTTCCCAGGACTATTCCGAGTCAGTATGTGGGTGAATTCTTCTTCTTCGCCACACCTCCTAGGACCTTACACTCCATGCAGCCTACGAACGAACCTTACCTTCCCCTTTACCTCCGCTTTCTGTTCAATCCGCTACTGCCAACATCTTACGAGGGGGGGCATTACAACTGCTGAACCTTCTGCCAATCAAAGTTTACCTCCCAATAGAAAGTCCCCCTAAGTGACAGAATAATTAGCTCTCTTATCACCGAGAGGTCGCTAAGCCAATTGTTTTGTATTATAACGTATATAATGCAACCTTAAAAACTGACCTGCCAAGAAAGGCGTTACCGACCAAGCACTGACCCATCTTCCAGCAGAGGCATTGATTGATTGGCATTGATTCACTTGATAACTTCTTCCGAGAAAAGTGATCCCACAACTGACCCATCTTACAAAAGAGGCGTTCCAACCACTGACCCATCTCACGGCCCAATACGAGGACGCATTACGTGCAAGCCGCATTATACCCAGTACGCATTCAGTACGCCCAGGACACGTCACCAAAGGACCACTACGCGTAACAAAGGAGGAGGAGGATTACGCCCTGGACACGTATTGTCGAAGAAGGAAAGACAAGTAAGTGGATCAAATTTGATTGATACTCCGGCGGGACTAAGATGCCGGGGTAGAGAGGTCTTCGAAATGAGTGGGCCTACGAACGGACGAATCCATACTCAACCAATAATGTGTGTGAGGTGCGGGGTCACCAACGAAGAGTGATTTATTCAATTGATGCCACACATAGTTGGAGCTGGGGCGGTTCAACAGACAGACAACAGCCAACATGTTTCAGGGGTGGGGCGGTACAACGGAAGTGAATGATTGATTGATTGAGACTGATTAGTCTTATGATGAGGCTGGCTGGAAGGTGCGGACAGAGGAGAAACTTCTTAGTCTTATGAGAGAGGCGCACCGGCAGTGATTTGATTCGATGAAAAAAAGAGTTTTCATCAAACTATTCCTATCTTACAACTCGAATGGATCACCTGAACTTGCGGTAACCCGATCGACAAAGGAGGGGCAGATCAAATAACCCCACCATCCTCAACATCACCTCCAACCAACGATAGGGAGCACATCCCGGCTGATAACCCTACCCGCCCATAGGTTATCCCGCCACCCACCGGCCGGGATGGTGCCTTGAAACTGGGAAACTGACAATCAATCCATACAAGGGGAGCTTCATAGTGCAGTTCACTAGAAAGCCTCGTAGGATAGGAACCGTACCTACCATAAGCTGACTCATCAGGCACAGACACAGAAACAGAATCATCACTCCAAGCCCACAACACGCGAAATCCGGAAGCCGGAAGCCCCACCACGAGCCCTCACGACCCCGCTCACTACACGCGCGAAACCCCGCACGAAAAGCAAGCACGACAAACCGCACGAATCGCAAAGCACGACAAACCGCCAATAGGAGAGTAGTTCCACGAGCAAATACAGTTCATTAGACAGAAGCCTGGAACCTTGAACCATAAGCCTGAAACCCTGAGCCTTGAGACTTCAGCCTAATGAAGAAGCTCCTCAATCCTTCAGCCTTCAGCTAACCGACCCATCAAGAGGAAAGGAAGGTGGTGGGCATGGTGGTAGGGTGGGCAAGGTGGTAGGGTGGGCATTCGTAAACTCAGAGACTTAGGTAGGGTGAGTAGATAGGTAGGTAGGAGGTAAAGAACCCACTCCTTTTCGTTTCGTTCATTCTTCTCGTTAGCAGGCTTGGTCTTATTCTGGGAAGAAGAAGAATGGCATTTTGTTACCATTTTCAATGTCCAAAACAGCCAGCCCTGCCATGCCTTTCACGCTCGCTGCTCTGTAAGCAGAACGAGCCCTTCCCTCTCTCGTCGGAGAATGACTGGTCCTATCGTGGCGTGGTTACTTATTGGAATTCAAGCGCTCTCTTTAGAGTAGTGCCTTCTTTTGGATAGGGAGGCCCACCGGCATTCGTAGTTTCTCTAGAGATCTCCACTGCCCAGCTTATGATCAGTTATTAGCCAGGCGGGCTCTAAAGGTATTGATTCAATACCGAGAGAGCCGAGCTGCCTCGTGATAGCAACACATCTCTGCGTGTTTTGCTATTCATTCTACCCACAGTTCTGAATTATAGTGCTGGGAAGAGGGGCTGGCTTTACGAGAATTGGCACTAAAACGCGCGTCTTGCCCCCAAGAGATCATGGGCAATCTGGCCTACACGTAGCTCCGTTTTCAAAAGGTATAACCTAACCTGCCTGAATATCGGAATCCCAACTACTAACTCAATAGACAATAGGAGGTGTACCTTATCTACTGAAGTAGTGCCGTTAGCGGCCTATAGATATCTGAATGACCTTATCTCCTTCCTTATAGAAGGGAGGGAACGGTTACTCCTTACCGACCGACCGAATAGGCAGGCAGACCGGATTTCAAGGCTAAGAGAGGGAGACTAGAGCTTGGCGGTAGGTCTTGGCGGTAGCAGGCAACCCTACAGCATTCCGCGGTAGCCCTACAGCGGTTATGAAGCCCGGCAAGATAGAGATAACGTCAGGCAAGAGAGATATTTAGGCAGCCCTACAGCAAGAGAGGACGTTATGAAACCCTACAGATAGGTGGTTAGTCAGCCCTACAGCTACCAGTAAAGGTGAAAATCACACCAAGCCTAGGGTCTGTTCTTAGCTAGGGTAATAAAAGCGGTAGGATCTACTGCAAGAGAGGACGTTATGAAACCCCACAGCGGTTAGTAAACCCCAAAGAGCAAGAGAAGTAGTAAGCCCTACTGCGATTAGTAAAGCGCTAGAGAAAGGCTGTTGATAAGACAGAACAACCCAATCAGTTAGCTAGAAAAGAGTACTGGGTAATACCTAATAGTGAGAAAGAAAGGCTATTGGCAAGACCTAATGCATGAATGAATTATATATGTCATTACGCCTCAAAACCTCCGCTGGGGATTGGGGTGGGTGGGTAAATAAAGAAAGACAAGTTTCCAATCCGTTACATGGTGCACGTAAGCTTAGGAAAGCGGGACAAAGCCGGTGGTTAGGTAGACGCCCCATAGTGAGAGGTGTTGCGATGAATCCAGTGGATCATCCTCATGGAGGAGGTGAGGGCCCCATATGACTTAGGGGTCACTCACTATTCATATGGTGAGGGACGAAGAGGTTTCATAGTCTTGCCCGCTTATTGACTTGCTTAAACCAACGTAGATATCTCGGTCAAGAAGAAATGACTCTCGACCCAGTCTTGCTCTCTTTAAAGCGGTAAATAAGTTGTCCGTTCTGGTAAATAACGGTAAATAACATAGTTGTCCGTTCATAAGAGGTGCTTCTATTCTAAGAGAAGAGAGTATTCTCCCTTTTCTCAAAAAGAAGAAACAAGCATCTCTATCAACCTTAAGTCTATGATCTTACTTATGGATATACTGATCATCCTAATCAAATCAATGGGAATCTAACCTATATGATGTAATATAACGTAAATACTGTAATCAAGTAATGAACACAACCAATATGAACCATTACATATGTGAATTACACTAACCTAATGTACTAGTTATACTTGATAGCTACGTATTATCAATCAGAAATACTATGATCCTTACATGGAAGCTTATTGTATCAACATAGTGAAATCAATGGTACTCATTCATGACTCGATATTTGTCATTATGCCTTAGCAGATAATGCTGCTATTATATATGTAATTATGAATTCTAAATGACATATATAATAGATCTCATTTGACCACTTCTTACTACCTAAGGCAGAACCTCCTTCCATCGGACATCTCCCTTCCTGACCCTAGCATCCACTGGCAGGATCAAGTGGTATATGACTCAAATCCCATACAAACAGCGGTTAGAACATTCTATATGAGCATGTGGTTTCACAAGCAGCTTTTCGATCAAATCCTCTCCTTATATTGAGAGCCCTGCCTGCCATACATCTGTTGAATGGTTCGCCGATCTGTCTTTCCTCTCCTCTCCCTCTTCAATTTACTTCTTTTTTTTTTTACTTATTTGAGGGGCAAATAAGTAACTAAAAGGCGGTGGTCGAGCACCTAAAGGTTAGGGTTTACTTATTGCCCCTCTCAAATAAGTAACCAAAAAAGTCGAGCCTGCTTGCGCAACCTTATCAGTCGAA
>Ga0115842_100719_pt1 | contig 13399 bp, 24 predicted proteins | sample InSIn2SAF170_2_FD_83856 | JGI IMG/M metagenome (GOLD analysis project Ga0115842, IMG submission 83856)
GCTGAGCTTCTCTCTTTTCTTGGGATCTTTGTTTCTTTGGTGTTGTTTTCTTCCCTTCTTCCTTTTCCCCCTAGATTTACAGACGACAGATGGGATTGTTGTGGATTGGTGTTCGGGAAGGACGAAAAGCAGTGTGAGTTCCCAGGGTGGCCACCCTAGTCCTTCTCGATCGTTGTCCCCTGCAGCTCCCCGCTTTTCCCAAGAAAAGAGAGAAGCTCAGCAGCACGCCGAGTAGATGTCCGCTAGCCAAAAAGAAATCAAACAAGGCACCCAATCAAAGAGAATCCCACCCCCTCACACCCTCCCACATACATTCAGCACAACGCCCTTTCCAACTTTACAACATAGCAAACAACCAAGAAAATAAATCACAACCTAAAATCAACCAATAGAAAAGACAAGGGCCACGATGAGACCAGTGCCTCGAGAACGTCACTAAGAGGTAAACAACCCCGCGCCCCCACAACCCAGTGGCACAAGGCTTCAAATGAAAAATAGACCGCTGCCCATAACACAAACCCACCCCACCTATTACACCCCTCCATGTACAAAACACTCAACGACCTTTCCAGCGAGAAAGTCAACGGGGGTCAAAGAATCAAACTCCAAAGAGGAGTTGTCATGGGCCAACACTCAACGCTGGAGAGAGCCACGGGGGACAAATACATCGATGGTGCAAGGCCCACTAGAGAGAGGGATGTTCGCAAAGTGCACACAACGAAACAAAGAAATGATAGAAGTCCTACAAAAAACCCAACAATCCTAAGGGAGGAACAGAGACACAACCCACTACTTCTTTTTCCCTCAGAAGGGCAGTGGTTCACTAGAGGACGAGGAATACGCTCCACAACAAAGGCACGAGATAAGATTGCCACCCTCGTGCCCCTCAGCGAGGAAAATTTCGATCTCGATGGAGCTCAGGCTGAGGGATGGGTTTTTCATTACCTGGACACCCAACCCTTCCATGAGGGCATGTCGAGGAACGACCAAGAGGGACTAGGGTGGCCAACCCAATGGGTTGAACCACTCTTCATCCCCCCCTTACCGACTGCACCCCGAAAATCTCTCCTCGGGGAAGGTTTGAGCTACCAAGCACGCACGCAACCACTCCCTCAACCCAACCACCAGCAAAAAAGCTCACCCAAGCAAACACATCAACCGCCGCCACCTTTCCGAGAGAGCCAACTATGGAAGCCCGCACCCTTGGCCCATGCCTTCCGACGAAAAAAACACCAAGCACCGCCGCTATAGATGAGTCTGAATTTTATCCATCATATTTACCAAGCAAATCAACTCTGCAGCAACCATGCCCGGCTGAACAGATCGTCGGAAGGGCTCCCAAGAAACAAGCTTTTGAACCCCTTGTAGAAACACACTGGGGGGAAGAAAAACAAAGGATGGGTGGGACAAGCACAAGCAAGGCTTGCAAACACACACAAAAAATAGGCGCTACCTAGAGACAAGAAACCAATAATGTTCTCGCCAAACACCAAACCCGCTCCCCTAGAGACGCACCACAAAGTCCCACATTGCAATCGAAACCCAACCAACCCGAACCAAAAAAGAAAACCCCCGCTATCAATGATCCTACCGCAGGTTCACCTATGGTAACCTTGTTACGATTTCTCCTTCCTCTAAATGATAAATTTCAATGAACTTCTCATGGCGTTGACGGCGGAGAACCACCATCGTCGACACAATCTGAACACTTCACCGGATCATTCAATCGGCAGGAGCGACGGGCGGTGTGTACAAAGGGTAGGGACGTAGTCAACACGAGTTGATGACACGCACTTACTAGGAATTCCTCGTTGAAGACCAATAATTGAAATGGTCTATCCCCATCACAATGCAATTTGAGAATATTTTCCAATCCTCTCGAACCAGGAAGAAAAACTCGTTGGCTGCATCAGTGTAGCGCGCGTGCGGCCGAGAACATCTAAGGGCATCACAAACCTGTTATTGCCTCAAACTTCCATGGCCTAAACGGCCATAGTCCCTCTAAGAAGCTGGCTGCGAAGGGGAACCTCCGCGTAGCTAGTTAGCAGGCTGAGGTCTCGTTCGTTATCGGAATTAAATAGACAAATCGCTCCACCAACTAAGAACGGCCATGCACCACCACCCATAGAATCAAGAAAGAGCTCTCAATCTGTCAATCCTTACTATGTCTGGACCTGGTAAGTTTCCCCGTGTTGATTCAAATTAAGCCGCAAGCTCCACTCCTGGTGGTGCCCTTCCGTCAATTCCTTTAAGTTTCAGCCTTGTGACCATACTCCCCCTGTGACCTAAACAATCTGATTTCTCAGAAGGTGCTGGCGGAGTCCTTAGAGCAACATGCACCGATCCCTGGTTGGCCTCGTTTATGGTTGAGACTAGGATGATATCTGATCGTCTTCGAGCCCCCAACTTTCATTCTTGATTAATGAAAACATCCTTGGCAAATGCTTTTGCAGTGGTATGCCTTTCATAAATCCAAGAATTTCACCTATGACAATGAAATACGAATGCCCCCGACAGTCCCTATTAATCATTACTCCGGTCCCGAAGGCCAACACAATAGGACCAGACTCTTATCATGTTACTACATGCTAATGTATTCAGAGCATAAGCTTGCTTTGAACACTCTAATTTTTTCAAAGTAACAGCGCCGGAACCGTGACCCAGCCAATTAAGGCCAGGAGCACGCCGCCGACAAAAGGGACGGAAGGGAAGGTGCACGCCGAATAGGTGGACCAACCTTTACGACCCAAGATCCAACTACAAGCTTTTTAACTGCAACAACTTAAATATACGCTATTGGAGCTGGAATTACCGTGGATGCTGGCACCAGACTTTCCCTCCAATGGATCCTCGTTAAGGGATTTAGATTGTACTCATTCCAATTACCAGACTTGATGAGCCTAGTATTTTTATTTATTGTCACTACCCCCCCATGTCAGGATTGGGTAATTTGCGCGCCTGCTGCCTTCCTTGGATGTGGTAGCCGTTTCTCAGGCTCCCCCTCTGGAATCGAACCCTAATTCTCCATCACCTGTCACCACCATGGTAGGCCTCTATCCTACCATCGAAAGTTGATAGGGCAGAAATTTGAATGAAGCATCGCCAGCACAAGGGTTGTGTGATCCGTCGAGTTATCATGATTCACCGGAGATGCGGGCAAGCCCGCGTCGGCCTTTTATCTAAAAAATGCATCCCTTCCAAAGAGTTGGGACTTGGTGCACGTATTAGCTCTAGAATTACTACGTTTATCTGAGTAGTATGGTACCATCAAAAAAACTATAACTGATTTAATGAGCCATCCACAGTTTCACAGTTTGAATTAGTTCATACTTAGACATGCATGGCTTAATCTTTGAGACAAGCATATGACTACTGGCAGGATCAACCAGGTAGCACCCTCCCACTTCAAAGGGCATTTCGGGCGCTCCCTTAACGAGAGCCAACCTGAACACCCCACCAAGTCAAAGAGATGTCAACATATCATGTAAAACTTTTATGCCTTGCACCTCTCGCATCCCAAGAAGGAAGCACACGCAACATGCCAAGGACATGGCGAACAAATGGGCAGACCTGCCGAGCCAAAACGCACCAAGGCCACTCTGGAGTTTCCAGCAACGGCCCAACCAACAATAAAACGAGTGATCAGTCACCCACTCCCTTAGAAATTCCTCCACAACCCGCACCAAGGCTACCTAGGAGTCCACTCGGACAGCAGCAACGGTGGACCTCGATCACCCAATCACTTGTAACAACCTCGATGCAAAGGAAAAAAATGGAGAACGACCGACCACACAACCTCTGTATTATAAAATATCATAGAGAGGCCCCACAAACCCCCCTCCCCGCATCGATGCCACCTAGGAGTCCACCCGGACAGCAGCAACAGTGGACCTCGATCGGATGATCACCTGCGGCAGCCTCGACACAAAGGAAAGGGAAGGAAATCATACAAGACAAATCGAGCCCGCAACGTTGCTTAGAAATTCCCCCCAACACACACATCCCCGCACAGGGGCCACCTAGGAGTCCACCCGGATAGCAGCAACGATGGACCTTGATTGCGTGATTTCCTGTGGCAGCCTCAGTGCAGAGGAAACAGAAGGAAATAAAAACAAGACCAACCGAGCCCACAAACTCTCTTAGAAATTCCCACGACCCTCCATGCCACGCAACGAGGCCACCTAGAAGTCCACCCAGACAGCAGCAACGGTGGACCTCGATCAGTTGACCGCCTGCGGTAACCATGATGTGGAGGCAAAGGAAGGAAATAAATGCAAATCAAAAGGCTCGCTACACAATACAAGAACACGTATCCAAATAGGAGGAGGGATCAGGTAGCTCCACACCCCACGCACCCTACGTACATGAAACCTAGGAGATTTCCCATGGCTTTACCGACTAGATGATGAATAATTTTCCCCTACGGCCACCTCCACGCAAACGAGGGAGGTCGAAGCGTTCCACCACGAAATCCTTCTTCCAAATAGCCCCCACCATCGATGTAGTAGAAATCATCCTCCCCGTTGGACCACAAGCGCATACACAGTCAGTGGAAACAAGAAGTTCCCCCCAAACCTCCCCGCAGAGAGGCCACCGAGGAGTCCACCCGGATAGCAGCAACGATGGACCTCGATCGCATGATCGCCTGCGGCAGACTCAATGCAATGGAAACGGAAGGGGAAACAAAACATCAAGACCAACCAAGCCCACAACCTCTCTCAGAAATACCCCATGACCCTCCACACCACACACCGAGGCCACCTAGGAGTCCACCCGGACAGCAGCAACGATGGACCTCGATCACTTGACCGCCTGCAGAAACCACGATGCGAAGGCAAAGGAAGGGAATAAATGCAAATCAAGAGGCTCGCTACACAATACCAAAACATATCCAAATAGGAGGGGGTGATCGGTCAGCTCCTCACCCCATGCACCCTACGTACAGGCAACCTAGGATATTTCCCACAGCTTTACCAACCGGACGATGAATAATTTTCCCCCATGGCCACCTCCACGAAAGGGAGGGAGGTCGAAGTGTTCCACCTCGAAATCCTTCTTCCAGATAGGCCCCACCATCGATGTAGCAAGCCTCCTCCCCATTGGACCATGAGCACATACACAATTGAAAGAACAGGTGCCCCCCAACCCTCTGCTTTGCTCCCTGCAGAGAGGCCACCTAGGAGTCCACCCGGACAACAACAATGATGGACCTCGATCGCATGATCGCCTGCGGCAGCCTCAATGCAAAGGAAACAGAAGGAAACAAAATAGCAAGACCAACCAAACCACAAAATCTCTTAGAAATGTGCCCCCCGACCCTCCATGCCACACACCGAGGCCACCTATGAGTCCACCCAGACAGCAGCAATGGTAGACCTCAATCACTTGACCGCCTGCAGCAACCACAATGCAAAAGCAAAGGAAGGAAATAAAATGCAAATCGAGAGGCTCGCTACAAAATACAAGAACATATCCAAACAGGAGGAGGGATCAGACAGCTCCAGACCCCCCACACCCTACGTACAAGCGACCTAGGAGATTTCCAACAGCTTTACTGACTGGACGATGAACATTATTCCCCTATGGACACCTCCACACAAAGGAGGGAGGTCGAAGCATTCGACCTCGAAATCCTTCTTCCAAATAGCCCCCACCATCGACATAGCAAGCCTCCTCCCCCCATTGGACCAGGAGCACATACGCAATTGAAACAACAGATGACCATAAACATTGTGACTTAACATTTCCAACTGCAAAAGCCTGCCAAACACACAAGATGCAAGGGAAAAGTCGACCCCTTGATCAAACATATGGGCCAAGACATCTATCAAAACCTCAAAGCCAACGCAACCACGAACGATGTGCACTTTGAAAGGAATGCCAACCCTTAGACTTTGCAACAAGGAGAACAGTGCCTCACATCGCCCGACCAAAAAAGCAAGCAAGAGGGAGGGTAGGTGTTTTACAACCAAAGCCCTTCCACGTCCCTCTTAAATGTATGCATCTCAACAGAAAATGCCAACACGGAAAGAGTACAAGCACAAGACGCTGACACCATAAACCAACGAACAATGAAGAGGCTATCCATCGCAAGGAGCCACACCACAACAACCCATACAACTCCCAGAACTTGGAGCAGAAGGGAAATTGTTCACATATGCCTCCCATGACAAGCATGGCCAACATTACCGCTCATGCGCTACCGAGTGGGTATGGAGAGAAGATGAAAATCAGCCACCCTACAAATGACCCAAGTCCATTCTTGAGGCGAACCCGAAAACCCAACTCAATTACCAACCCACCTTTCACGCGAAAAGAAAAACCCTCCGCACCAAATAGGGAGGAGGTGAAAAATATAAAGAAGAGCCAATTTGAATGGAGCCACACATGACTGCATAGCCCAATCAAAATTCTCTATTCACAACAACCGAGGGGCACGATAGCGACATAGGCACGACGGAGTTTTGGGGCTTCCATCTAGGACCGCAACAACGGGGGGTTCAAAGGAGCACCGCGCAAACTTTCAACATTCTTATCGTTGGGATGGGAAAGAGGGATGGGGACGAGTATGGCCCACATTAGCGCTCATGCACTACCGAGTGGGGATGGGGAGAAGATGAAAATCGGCCACCCTACAAACGACCCAACGCCATCGTTCAGGCAGACACGAAAACACAACTCGATTACCAACCCACCTTTCACATGGAAAGAAAAATCGTCGATGGTATCATCTGGAGGGGTACGAGGGGACCGAGTTCCATTTGCTGGTATCATCTGGAGGGGCATGGGGGGACCAAGTCAAGCCAGGGAGCCACACCACAACAACCCATACACAACTCCAAGGACTTGCAGAGGAGAAGGGGAATTGTTCACATATGCCTCCCGGGATGAGCACGGTCGACATTAGCACTCATGCGCTATGGAGTGGGGATGGAGAGAAGATGAAAATCGGCCACCCTACAAATGACCCAAGGCCATCATTTAGGAAAACGCGAAAACACAACTCGATTACCAACCCACTTTTCACACGGAAAGAAAAACCATCGCTGGTATCATCTGGAGGGGCATGAGGGGACCGAGTTCCGTTCACTCGTATCTTTTGGAGGGGCACAAAGGTACCAAGTTGAGCCAGGTAGCCACACTGCAGCAACCCATACACAACTCCAAGGACTTGGAGAGGAGAAGGGGAATTGTCCACATATGCCTCCCGGGACGAGCATGGCCGACATTACTGCTCATGCGCTACCGAGTGGGGATGGAGAGAAGATGAAAATCGATCACCATACAAACGACCCGAGGCCATCATTAGGGAAAACGCAAAAACACAACTTGATTACCAACCCACCTTTCACACAGAAAGAAAAACCGTCGCTGGTATAATCTGGAGGGGCACAGGGGGACCAAGCTGAGCCAGGGAGCCACACCACAACAACCCATACACAACTCCAAGGACTTGGAGAGCAGAAGGGGAATTGTTCACAAATGCCTCCCAGGACGAGTATGGCCGACATTACCGCTCATGCGCTACTGAGTGGGGATGGAGAGAAGATGAAAATCGACCACCCTACAAACAACCCAAGGCCATCGTTTGGGCAAACGCAAAAACACAACTCGATTACCAACCCACCTTTCACACGAAAAGAAAAACCGTCACTGGAATCATATGGAGGGGCACGAGGGGACCAAGTCCCGTTCGCTGGTATCATCTGGAGGGGCATGAAGGAACCAAGTCGAGCCACACCACAAAAACGCATACACAACTCCAAGGACTTGGAGAGGAGAAGGGGAGTTGTCCACATATGTCTCCCGGGACGAGCATGGCCGACATTACCGCTCATGCACTACTGAGTGGGGATGGAGAGAAGATGAAAATCGGCCACCCTACAAATGATACTAGCCATCATTCAGGCAAACGCGAAAAAACAACTCGATTACCAACCCTCCATCCCCACTCGGTAGCACATGAGCGGTAATGTCGGCCATGCTCATCTCGGGAGGCATATATGGACAATACCCCTTCTTCTCTCCAAGTCCTTTGAGTTGTGTATGGGTTGTTGTGGTGTGGCTCCCTGGCCCGACTTGGTCCCCCCGTGCCCCTCCAGATTATACCAGCGAATGGGACTTGGTCCCCTCGTGCCCCTCCAAATGATTCGAGCGACGATTTTTCTTTCCGTGTGAAAGGTGGGTTGGTAATCAAGTTTTGTTTTCGTGTTTTCCTGAACGATGGCCTTGGGTCGTTTGTAGGGTGGCCGATTTTCATCTTCTCTCCATCCCCACTCGGTAGCGCATGAGCGGTAATGTTGGCCATGCTCGTCCCGGGAGGCATATGTGAACAATCCCCCTTATGCTCTCCAAGTCCTTGGAGTTGTGTATGGGTTGTTGTGGTGTGGCTCCCTGGCTCGTCTTGGTCCCCTCGTGTAGTGCCCCTCCAGATGATACCAGCAGCGGGTTTTCTTTCCGTGTGAAAGGTGGGTTGGTAATCGAGTTGCGTTTTTGCGTTTGCCCGAACGATGGCCTTGGGTCATTTGTAGGGTGGCTGATTTTCATCTTCTCTCCATCCCCACTTGGTAGCGCATGAGCGGTAATGTCGGCCATGATCATCCCCAGAGGCATTTGTGAACAATTCCCCTTCTGCTCTCCAAGTCCTTGGAGTTGTGTCAGGGTTGTTTCGGTGTGGCTCCCTGGCTCGTCTTGGTCCCCTCGTGTAGTGCCCCTCCAGATGATACAAGCAGCGGGTTTTCTTTCCATATGAAAGATGGGTTGGTAATCAAGCTGTGTTTTAGCGTTCTCCTGAACGATGGCCTTGGGTCGTTTGTAGGGTGGCCGATTTTCATCTTCTCTCCATCCCCACTCGGTAGCGCATGAGCAGTAATGTCAGCCATGCTCGTCCCGGGAGGCATATGTGAACAATTCCCCTTCTGCTCTCCAAGTCCTTGGAGTTGTGTATGGGTTGTTGTGGTGTGGCTCCCTGGCTCATCTTGGCTCCCCCCCCCTCGGGCCCCTCCAGATGATACCAGCAACGGTTTTTCTTTCCGTGTTAAAGGTGGGTCGGTAATCGAGTTGTGTTTTCGCGTTTGCCCGAATGATGGCCTTGTGTCGTTTGTAGGGTGGCCGATTTTCATCTTCTCTCCATCCCCACTCTGTAGCGCATGAGCGGTAATGTTGGCCATGCTCGTCCTTGGAGGCATACGTGAACAATTCCCCTTCTGCTCTCCAAGTCCTTGGAGTTGTGTCAGGGTTGTTGTGGTGTGGCTCCAGGGCTCGTCTTGGTCCCCTCGTGTCGTGCCCCTACAGATGATACCAGCAGCGGGTTTTCTTTCCGTGTGAAAGGTGGGTTGGTAATCGAGTTGTGTTTTCACGTTTGCACGAACGATGGCCTTGGGTCGTTTGTAGGGTGGCCGATTTTCATATTCTCTCCATCCCCACTCGGTAGCGCATGAGCGGTAATGTAGGCCATGCTCGTCCGGGGAGGCATGTGTGATCAATTCCCCTTCTACTCTCCAAGTCCTTGGAGTTGTGTCAGGGTTGTTGTGATGTGGCTCCCTGGCTCATCTTGGTCCCCTTGTGTCGTGCCCCTCTAGATGATACCAGCAGCGGGTTTTCTTTCCGTGTGAAAGGTGGGTTGGTAATCGAGTTGTGTTTTCGCGTTTGCCTGAATGATGGCCTTGGGTCGTTTGTATGGTGGCTGATTTTCATCTTCTCTCCATCCCCACTCGGTAGCGCATGAGCAGTGATGTCGTCCATGCTCATCCTCGGAGGCATATGTGAACAATTCCCCTTCTGCTCTCCAAGTCCTTGGAGTTGTGTCAGGGTTGTTGTGGTGTGGCTCCCTGGCTCGTCTTGGTCCCCTTGTGTCGTGCCCCTCCAGATGATACCAGCAGCGGGTTTTCTTTCCGTGAGAAAGGTGGGTTGGTAATCGAGTTGTGTTTTCGCGTTTGCCTGAACGATGGCCTTGGGTCGTTTGTAGCGCGGCCTGTTTTCGTCTTCTCTCCATCCCCACTTGGTAGCGCATGAGCGGTAAGGTCGGCCATGCTCGTCCTCGGAGGCATATGTGAACAATTCCCCTTCTGCTCTCCAAGTCCTTGGAGTTGTGTCAGGGTTGTTGTGGTGTGGCTCCCTCGCTCGTCTTTGTCCCCTCGTGTCGTGCCCCTCCAGATGATACCTGCAACGGGTTTTCTTTTCGTGTGAAAGGTGGGTTGGTAATCGAGTTGCTTTGTAGTGTTTGCCCGAACGATGGCCTCGGGTCATTTGTAGGGCGGCCAGTTTTTGTCTTCTCTCCATCCCCACTCGGTAGCACATGAGCGGTAATGTGGGCCATGCTCATCCATTCCTCTTTCCCATCCCAACGATAAGAATGTTGAAAGTTTGCTCGACACTCCTTTGAGACCCCTGTTGTTGCGGTGGTCCCAGATGGAAGCCCCAAAACTCCGTCGTGCCTATGTGGCTATCGTGCCCCTCGGTTGTTGCGAATAGAGAATTTTGAGTGGGTTGGGCAGCCATGTGTGGCTCCATTCAAATTGGCTCCTCTTTATATTTTTCACCTCCTCCCTATTTGGTGCGGATGCATTTTCTTTTCGCGTGAAAGGTGGGTTGGTAATTGAGTTGGTTTTTCGGGTTTGCCTCAAGAATGGCCTTGGGTCGTTTGTAGGGTGGCCGATCTTCATCTTCTCTCCATACCCACTCAGTAGCGCATGAGCGGTAATGTTGGCCATGCTCGTCCCCGGAGGCATATGTGAACAATATTCCCCTTCTGCTCCAAGTTTTGGGAGTTGTATGGGTTGTTGTGGTGTGGCTCCTTGTGATGGCTAGCCTCTTCATTGTTCGGTTGTTTATGGTGCCGGTGTCTTGTGCTTGTACTCTTTCCGTGTTGGCATTGTCGGTTGAGATGCATACATTTAAGAGGGACATGGAAGGGTTTTGGTTTTAAACCACCTACCCTCCCTCTTGCTTGCTTTTTCCGTTGGGCGATGTGAGGCACTGTTCTCCTTGTTGTAAAGTCAAGGGTTGGCATTCCTTTCAAAGTGCACATCGTTCGTGGTTGCGTTGGCTTTGAGATTTTGATAGATGTGTTGGCCCATATGTTTGATCAAGGGGTCGGCTTTTCCCTTGCATCTTGCGGGCGTGGCAGGCTTTTGTGGTTGGAAATGTTAAGTCACAACATTTATGGGCATCTGTTGTTTCAATTGTGTATGTGCTCCTAGTCCAATGGGGAGGAGGCTTGCTATGTCGATGGTGGGGGCTATCTGGAAGAAGGATTTCGAGGTGGAACACTTTGACCTCCCTCCTTTGCATCGAGGTGGCCGTAGGGGAGCAGTATTCATCGTCCAGTAGGTGAAGCTGTGGGAAATCTCCCAGGTTGCCTGTACGTAGGTTGTGCGGGGTGCGGAGCTGCCCGATCCCTCCTCCTGTTTGGATATGTTCTTGTATTGTGTAGCGAGCCTCTTGATTTGCATTTTATTTCCTTCCTTTGCCTTCGCATCGTGGTTGCCATTGGCGGTCAAGTGATCGAGGTCCACCGTTGCTGCTGTCCTGGTGGACTCCTAGGTGGCCTCGATGCGTGGCGTGGAGGGTCAGGGGGCACATTTCTAAGAGAGGTTGGTCTCGGTTGGTCTTGCTGTTTTGTTTCCCTCTGCTTCCTTTGCATTGAGGCTGCCGCAGGCAATCATGCGATCGAGGTCCATCGTTGCTGTTGTCTGGGTGGACTCCTAGGTGGCCTCTCTGTGGGGAGGGTTGGGGGGCACTTGTTCTTTCAATTGTGTATGCGCTGGTGGTCCAATGGGGAGGAGGCTTGCTACATCGATGGTGGGGGCTATCTGGAAGAAGGATTTCGAGGTGGAACGCTTCGACCTCCCTCCTTTGCGTGGAGGTGGCCGTAGGGGAAAATTATTCATTGTCCGGTCGGTAAAGCTGTGGGAAATCTCCTAGGGTGCCTGTACGTAGGGTGCGTGGGGTGTGGCTCTGCCCGATCCCTCCTCTTGTTTGGATATGTTCTGGTATTGTGTAGCGAGCCTCTTGATTTGCGTTTATTCCCTTCCTTTTCCTTCGCATCGTGGTTGCTGCAGGCGGTCAAGTGATCGAGGTCCATCGTTGCTGTTGTCCTGGTGGACTCCTAGGTGGCCTCGGTGCGTGGTGTGGAGGGTTGGGGGGTATTTCTAAGAGAGGTTGCGGGCTCAGATGGTCTTGATGTTTGGTTTCCTTCCATTTCCTTTGCATTGAGGCTACCACAGGCGATCATGCGATCGAGGTCCATCGTTGTTGTTGTCCGGGTGGACTCCTAGGTGGCCTCTCTGCGGGGAGGGTTGGGGGGGGACTTGTTGTTTCAAATTCTGTATGCGCTCGTGGTCCAACGGGGAGGAGGCTTGCTACTACATCGATGGTGGGGGCTATCTGGAAGAAGGATTTATAGGTGGAACGCTTCGACCTCCATCCTCTGCGTGGAGGTGGCCGTAGGGGAAAATTATTCATCGTCAAGTCGGTAAAGCTGTGGGAAATCTCCTAGGTTGCCTGTGCGTAGGGTGCATGGGGTGCGGAGCTGCCCGATCCCTCCTCCTATTTGGATATGTGTTCTTGTATTGTGTAGTGTGCCTCTTGATTTGCATTTATTTCCTTCCTTTGCCTCTGCATCGTGGTTGCCACAGGCAGTCAACTGATCGAGGTCCACCGTTGCTGCTGTCCGGGTGGACTCCTAGGTGGCCTCGGTGCGTGGCGTGGAGGGTCGGTGGGCATTTCTAAGAGAGGTTGTTGGCTCGGTTGGTCTTGTTTTTATTTCCTTCCGTTTCCTATGCATTGGGGCTGCCGCAGGCGATCATGCGATCGAGGTCCATCGTTGCTGCTGTCTGGGTGGACTCCTAGGTGGCCCCTGTGGGGGGAGGGGTGGGTTGGGGGGCATTTCTAAGGGGGGCTGCGGGCTCGGTTTGTCTTGTATGATTTCCTTCCCTTGCCTTTGTGTCGATGCTACCGCAGGCGATCATCCGATCGAGGTCCATCCTTGCTGCTGTCCGGGTGGATTCCTAGGTGGCCTCGGTGCACGGCGGGGAGGGTTGTGGCTCATTTAGAATATAATAGAGGTTGCGTGGTTGGTCGTTCTCCATTTGTTTTCTTCGCATCGAGGCTACCACAGGTGATCGGGTGAGCGAGGTCCACCGTTGCTGCTGTCCGGGTGGACTCCTAGGTGGCCTCGGTGCGGGGCGTGGAGGCCTTTGGTTTGGCCATGGCTGGAAACTCCAGAGTGGCCTTGGTGCGTTGTGGCTCGACATGTCTGCCCATTTGTTCGCCATGTCCTTGGCATGTTGCGTGTGCTTCCTTCTTGGGATGCAAGAGGTGCAAGGCATAAAAGTTTTACATGATATTTTGACATCTCTTTGACTTGATGGGGTGTTCAGGTTGGCTCTCGTTAAGA
>Ga0115842_100723_pt1 | contig 13376 bp, 10 predicted proteins | sample InSIn2SAF170_2_FD_83856 | JGI IMG/M metagenome (GOLD analysis project Ga0115842, IMG submission 83856)
CATCTCATCTGTAGCCGTAGGTATCGCGATAGTAACGTTGGGAGGGTGTACTGTTTCAGACTGAGTCGACGGCTCGGCGCCAGTTGCAGTGATTACCCTCACCAGAGGTACCGAAGCCGTATCGACGGCCGGTTCATGTGGCCTTGCTTGCGATTGACTTCGTCTCCTGCCTTCTGGTGCGCGGTTGTTCTTGGCCTCTTGATAACTCGAAGAGCGGACAAAAAAGTGTCTCGGAGACGTGCGAGGAGAATCGAGCAAGTTATTGGAGGAATGATGAGACGACAGTCCACGCAAGTAACTAAGGCCTCTTCTTCGTGTACTTGGTGTTTGGAGGTTGGCACTCTCTAATGGTGGTTGACTGTGAGACACGGAAATTGTAGGTGACAACATTGAGGAGGAACAAGAGGGCTGAGGTAGGTGATATTGACCCTGTCGGTCGTGCTTTCGCTCGCTTCGGTGATTATTATGCCAGGATTGCGGCAACTACCCGGGACTCAAGGTCGGAAATCTGCAGGCTTACGAGTTATTCACGTTGACTATCTGTCGGTAACAATGGTGTTGGACATATACGCATATGAACGAGAGGAGAGAGGGACCGCGAGTGAAGTAAAATCAGCCACCTACGAATACTTCTGAGCTCTGATCGTTCTCGCGACGACCAGAGATGCGGACACTCTCGATCGAGACCGCTGCAGGCGCGGGCCAGGAAGCATAAAAAAGAACTTCCAGGTTACCCGTGCAAAGTGATGAAGACCTATCTACTGTACTGAGATGCCAATTGAGAATGAATTCTGTTCCCTTCTATTGGCCAGCAATATTGAGGTAATCTAGATCGTCAGTGATCCAGTGGGTTGCGTGCCTATTTTGCCTGCACAGAGGTCAAACCGGGAGGAAGCACGGACCAGCACATTGTGGTCAAGTCGACTCAGATGGAGTTCGACATCACAGTGATTACAGAAGACATGCTGATAAGCATAATCAAGCCCTTCAGGAAGGTTCCTGCGGCTGCTATGTGCGGTTATCGTAGATCAATTTGAGCTGTACCCATTCACGATACATTGGTGTTGGTACCTGTCGCCTACAGTGACCTGTGCCTCGCATTCGGGAAAATGCCGGCCGGGGATTGACTTCGGCCTCAACTTTTGCTCGCATGTTCATTGCTGCATCTATCGTCTGTTCCATCGCCCCCAACATCATACCATAATAACCACCATGAGGTCGGCTGCTGTCAGAGCGCTACAGAACGCGAAGTTGGTCTCTCGCCGTTCACTAATACCTGCACGTTCATATGCAACCGTCCGCGATCCCCAGCAAAAGGTATGCATTGCTCTCCCATCTTTCGCAAACAGCGACTAACTTCGGTAGGATCCAGCCGAACTCGACCAGATAACAACTTTATCCAACGGAATCCGAGTCGCAACCGAATCTCTTCCAGGCCCTTTCTCTGGTGTCGGTGTCTATATTGACGCCGGCTCGCGCTATGAAGATGAATCTCTCCGCGGTGTCTCACATATCGTCGACCGCTTGGCTTTCAAATCTACGAAAACCAAAACCGCTGACCAAATGCTCGATGCCTTGGAATCCTTAGGTGGAAACATTCAATGTGCCTCTTCTCGCGAGGCCCTCATGTATCAGTCGGCGACCTTCAATTCTGCCGTTCCAACTACTATCGGCCTGCTAGCAGAAACAATTCGCGCCCCGCAAATAACGGATGAAGAGGTTGCACAACAATTAGAAACAGCAGCGTATGAAATAAACGAGATATGGTCAAAACCAGATCTAATCATACCGGAATTACTACACATGGCCGCGTTTAAGGACAACACGTTAGGGAATCCGTTATTATGTCCGCAAGAACGACTATCACATATCAACAAGGGTCTAATTGAGAAATACCGCAATCAGTTTTACAAACCAGAACGTATGGTCGTAGCCTTTGCAGGCACGAAGCATGATGAAGCAGTCAGAGTGGTTGAACAGTACTTTGGCGATATGCAGCGTGGTGCTGGTCCATCTGCTAGCACATCACAATCACAATCTGCATCATATCAAACACCTCAACAATTACCGTCCAGTAAAACGGTGTCCCGTGCCAACTTCTCGACATCAGCTTCCCAATCCGCCACCGTTTCGCCTCTCGATTCCTCACTTTTACAATCAGCACCTGAATCCCTGCTGAACGCCACATCTCGTTACACAGGCGGGTACCTCGCACTTCCACCTCTACCTATTCCGCAAAACAATCTCACAATGCCATTATCTCATATACACATCGCTTTTGAGGCACTACCTATTAGCAGTTCCGATATATACGCTCTTGCGACCCTGCAAACTCTTCTTGGTGGAGGGGGTAGCTTCTCTGCTGGCGGACCCGGAAAAGGAATGTACAGTCGACTATACACGAATGTTCTCAATCAGCATGGATGGGTGGAAAGTTGTGTTGCGTTCAACCATAGTTATACGGACAGTGGACTTTTTGGTATCGCTGCCTCATGCGAACCTGGCAAGGTTGGTCTGATGGTTGATGTTATTTGTCGAGAGCTGCAAAATCTGACACTGGACTCCGGCTTCACTTCCCTGCAAACACAAGAGGTCAACCGTGCGAAGAACCAATTACGCTTCAGCCTGCTCATGAACCTGGAAAGCCGACTTGTAGAGCTAGAAGACTTAGGCAGACAGGTACAGATCCATGGGCGGAAAGTTGGAGTGAAGGAGATGTGTGAGAAGATTGACAGCTTAACGATTGCAGACTTGCGACGAGTGGCAAGAATGGTATTCACCGGCAAGGTCGAAAATCCAGGACACGGAACCGGAGCACCAACCGTGGTGGTTCAGGAAGGCGAGGATGTGGAAGGTCGAAAGAGGCGGCAGATTCCATGGGAAGATGTGCAGCAGCGGATTAGCAGGTGGAAATTAGGGCGAGCATAGGTTTGTCAAACACAACATATTGCATCAGTTGATGTTGGCAGGTATTGTGTATTAGCGGAATAAACCATGTAAAGGGATGCTGTGTATAATGTGTTGTACTATATTGAATCAATACCCCTTCACTACTTCTCTCTTGCCTTAAAGCACGTGGAGAACGTTATCAACCACTTCACTGATGAGTTGTTCAAAGACACTCGATAGTCAACCTGCTGCGAGCAGGGGACAGGTTGCACAGCACGTCAAGCATCCAGAAATTCTTGCACGGGGTGCTACAGCCAGTGACATATAAACACACTGCATCAAGCGCGGAAGGCAAGAGACGCATCATAGCGATAGCAGTCATGCAAGTCATGGTCAAACTACTTTGATTTCCTCCCAGTCAAACTGGCGTCAGTACCTACCTTAAGTACGCGTGTGTATATCGATTATGAGAATTGATTCGTGTCATGCTCCGTTGTCTGCGCGATTCTTTCCGGGTTTAGAGAACTCTTTACGGATAACAGAAAGGTTGGTAGCGAGGCTACACAGGCTGTGGTGAGATTTCCATATGTTGACGGAGAGTAAAAAAGTTGGGGATATGGCTTTTGTAGAACTGCAGGCAGAGCAAATAAATTATGTATCATAGGAGGAAGAAATTTCATTATGTGTCGACCAAAACGCTCATACACAAACGTTGACAATCTCATGATGCTCGAAACCACTTTTTCAATATAGGATAGAATGCGTCAAGGCTGATGCCGAGCTCACACTTCACTTCTCCGACATTGAGTACCTGCTCATTAACATCCGATTCAAGTTCCCTCGCTTGATGAACAGGCTCACCACCAATCCTAAGGCACACGATCCCATCACAACAAACCACACACCCCGGAAGCCATGCGTATAGCCATCCAGAATATTTTGCCGCACGACAGCTTCAGACCCGACCTGCGAAAGCTGCCTAAGCTGCTCGATGAAACCCTCCGCATTCTTTGCAATTTCAGCAGCCTTGTCCACGCCCAAACGTACCAACTCTCTCTTCATCATGTTCTGGAAGACTGTGCCGCCGATAGCGACGCCTAGCGTCATGCCGATGGAGCGGAAAAAGGCGTACATGGCGGCAGCTTGGCCTGCGTCCTCTGGTTCGACGGCAGCTTGGATGGAGACGTTGACGGATGACAGGACCATGCCCATTCCCAGGCCGAAGAGACATTGGCATACAGCCCAGATTGGGGTGGAGGTTTTTTCGTCCAGGAACAAGTAGAGGCCGGCGCCTAGGGTGGAAATGGCCCAGCCGGTCCAGATTGCCCATCTGAATTTGCCAAAGCGGGTGATTAGGATGGAGACAATGGCTGAACCTGGCAGTAGTAGTACTGTTGCTGGGAAGATCGAGACGCCCGTGCGGATTGGGCTGAAGAAGTGCTCGCTGGCGAAGTAGAAGGTGCTGTAGTATAACACCATGTATAAGCAAAGTCCTTGAAACATGGCAGCCACGTAGCTAGCGATGGTGCTTTGTGACGAGAAGATCCTTCTTGTAAGAAATGGTGCTTTTGCAAACTTCGCTTCGTAAACGATTGTAAGGATCAGGACAAGAACACCCAGCAATAAAGGAAAGATTGTTTGCCAGGCAGACCAGTCGTACTGGACTCCTGCCCATGATATGGCGATGAGAAACGATGTTAGTCCTCCGATGAAGAAAGTGTTTCCGATCCAGTCAACTGACCGAAGTTTTGTTTTGAAGTCCTTTGAATCCTCGACTTTGAGTCGGACGAACCAGGCAGCCATGGGTAACGCAATGGCACAGATTGGTAGATTGATGTAGAAGCACCATCTCCACGTCGCCTTTTCGACAAAGGCGCCTCCGACAAGTGGACCGATAAGGCTACCTAGAGCCCATGCTCCGAGCACAAAGTTGAAGTACTTTGGACGAAATCGAAGTGGTACCATATCAGCGAAGATGATCTGGGAGAGAGTAATTATGCCCGCACCACCAGCGCCTTGTACTACTCTTCCTGCGAGCATGGTTGGAAAGTTGAGGGCAATGCCGCAAATGATTGATCCAACTGCGAAGAAGATGATCGAAGGAATTAGCAGTTCTCGTCGGCCAAAGATGTGGGATAGCGAGGCAATGCACGGCTGTAGGACGGAGTGTGCGAGTAGGTATGAGGTTCCTGTCCAGAAGGCATCGGTAGCGGTTCCGTGTAGATCGACGGCGAGGGTGGGCAAGACTGTCACAAGGATCGTGGCATCGAGTGCCACCATCAAAGAACTTACAGCCATGGTTACCATGATCATAAGCTGCCCCTTTGTAGGACTCCAGTCCTTCTCAGTCATTTCTTTGGTGTCAACGTCTGGTAATTTCGAAGCTAAACTTGAGTGTTGGCTGCACTCCATAACTGCTTCTTCGTCTCGAAGATCAGGTCCATCAGGTCTTGATGACTTGAAGAATTGTTTAAGGAATGAGCCGTACATCATGATGGCGTTGTCAAATTGAGCACGAGAAGCTTGCGTAGTTCAGGTAGGTGATTTCACTTGAAAGAAAGACGGCAGCTAGGCTCGCTCAGATGTCAATAGCAAACAATTGTGAAAGCGAGGATAAAGCTGGTTGTTATGCCACCTTCAATACATACTATACTCGTAGGCCATCACGAAAATAGAGTGCTTACCCATGGGTAGGCTGAGGGCCTAGATTCCAACCTACAGTAGAGGTGTAATTCTCACATCTGTGCATTAGCAGCTGAAGAGAAGCGCGTTTTTGCTACCATACACCATGGAGGTATCGTACCGGGGGACCAAATTTCGGACAGCTCATGGCACTGTGACAAAGGCTTACCACGTATCTCCACGATGAATTCCATCATCTCGATACGTACCACATGGACGGTCCGTGGGCACCGTACGACTCACCACATGGCTCAACACATTGACCATCAATAATTTCCTCTTGTCAGGATCGGACAGTCTAAAGGTAGACGGTGAGAAAACTTGCATGCAAGTGCATATGGGGCTGAAATGACGGGATGGAAGTGAAGGAAAACGCAAGCATCTTTCAGCTTCAAGCTGATCAGCTGAAGCCACTTAACGCTAACCACGTGCATTGCCGACTACAGTGCACCAGCATGTGAAATCGCACTAGTAGTTGTTACTGTACTGTAGAAGGTCCATCTTCTTGACATCGTATACAATCACTACTATAAGACCGAGCACAATGTTACCTCGATCCCAGTGTTGTCGAGGGCTTTGTTTTACTTAACCATTCCATTCGTAAAGGAAGCAAGGTAATCGAACAAAATTAACCACAACACCACAAAAAGTACAAGGTTTCAAAATACTCATTTAATCTCACAAAAGTGCACGCTACAGCAATACGAGTAAGTGTCTTTTATGCTCCCCTGCTACTATACATTGGTGGCTGCGTGGTCAACACATCGTTGGCCTGTTTCGAAGCAGCACGACCTCCGAGTCCACATAGCTGAATGCGCTGCAAGACTACGTAGCTACTGGATGTTGAACGTGTTGGTATCGCTCTAAGCATTGCGCCCTGCATCAGGTATGTACACGTGCACTGTACTGTTGATGGCTGTCAATTGGAATAAAACACCATACCGCTGATCGCTCAGTACAAGTATGTACCTACACTTACTAAATTTAGCCCTACAACATGGAAATGATGTGTCAAGCTACCACTGCAACATTTGTTTCCCAGGCATGTCGCATCAATTTCTGCCTAAACAGCAAACTGGTTCTCCTCGGAAGACTTAAGCAGGTCTGATTTGAACGACGGGTTGGAGCATAACATCGTGCCCGCATTACATGCTCTTACGTCTTGTCTTGTCAGATTCGTGCATGAGACGCTGGTGAGGATGAGAGTCACCACGGCCCATTGGAGACCTCGCTGGTAAATGAAGCACGAATTTATTGTAACTGGCAACCTTCCTGCTGCGCTCGAGCGGCACAGCTCGCCCCATTCATCTCAAGGAACGATGGTGCCGTGGGTATGCACAGCTGAAGTTTGATTGATGGGATTATAGGTACTAAACAATTCTATCGGCACAACTGTACTACTTAACACATCGTGGGAGCAAAAATACAGCTCCATTCTTCTCGGTACTTTGCCGGTAACTTCGTTGAAGATCGCCCTAACGGTCGTTCCGACACGTGGTCAATATTGTACAATCAGGCGTCCAGCAACCCAACACCACTCAATGCCCGTACACGTGAAAACTATCTGAATGTGGACGGATTTCTTCTCTTATACGGCAGCGGTTCCACCTTGATTCTCTTCAATTCCATAGCGACGCCTCCAACACCGGCTCGCTTCAGAACACCTGCCATGTTATCATCCCACTTCGTCCTGAACAATGTTGCACCAATGGGGTTCAGCATGTGTCTTGTCATCATACTTCTCAGCTTGAAGTCGTGCTGATTGATGTTCTTTTGAGCAACTGCGATATCGATCGGCACGTTGTCTTTTTGTTGACAAATGACGATTGCCAGGCGATGGTATGGACTCCCTCGCTGTGCAGTTGGAGATAGCCAAGGTACCACGACTTGGGATCCGGAGAGCTTGGCCAGGTCGACATGAGGAGTAGTTGGTGCGAGTTCAATATTTGCGGCTAGGAAATGGCATCTCGAGTCAAAGCTATCCCTCTGAAGGTTAGGAACATCAGGATCAACGACCGCGATGGTGACAAGTTTCGACTCTTTCTCGAATGTCTGGAGATTGAGCTGACACGGTTTCTCGCTAACCGCTGAATCCACAAAATCGCCTGGTTGAACATTGTTCCTGCCGAAGTTGATCTTGATGTCAACGATAGGCTCACAATGTGGTGTCACATCCGGTACGATTTTCAGTTGTGTTATTCTTTGTACCAAGATCTTCCGTCGATATTCGCGCCATTTGCGATCCGCTAGGAAACGATAGATAGGTTTATTCATGTCACCTGTCAACTTGATTAGCAGCCGAGCAAGCAAAAAGCAAAATATGCTAACCCTTGCCATCCTCGAAACGTCTCTTCACGTTGGGATCGTTAATATCGGCCAGAATTTTGAGGTGTTCGAGCTCCCTGCGCATGCTGTCCAGTCGTTTTTGCTTGTATGCTTCACCCCCTCGATGGATGTTTGAATCAGCTTCCTGTAGACGCGCTATCCGTGTTCGCATGCTTTCAATCTGCTTGACCTTCTCTTGCCTGTCTTCAATCAAAATTTTGCGTGCTTCTTGGAAGCATTGATACGGGAGTTGGTCGAAGGGAATGCCTTGCGATTGTGCCAATGCCATCCTTCGTCTTCGGGACCCAACAGGAGGTGTACCAGCTGCAACGAGCTTCTTCTCGAGGCGAGGTACAAAGACTGTCTCGGGCTTTGGGTTCTTGTAGAATGATTCGCGCGACTCGGCTTGCTCTTGCTCTCCACGACTACACGTTGTCGAGAACGACTTAGCCACATTGGATGCGCCATTGTGAACACTGAGAGCGCGTAATGACCTTAGCAGCTGGGTGCTGGGCGCTCTTGATGGTGCCATGGTGATGGTATTGCAATTGTGATACTCGACAGGAAAAGATCACGGACAATCAGATGCGAGCGCACTCCTGGTCAGTCTGTTTTACCGAAGTATCGCCGTCCGTTAATCGACAATTTCGTCCACCATCTTTGACATCGAGAACCTACACCTGCACCTGCACCTGCACCAGAGCGCGCTTAAAAATGTCTCGGAAGAATGAATACTTAGATCAAGGAGTGTCAGATCACTCTGACTCGGAGAATGGCTACGATTCAGAGGCAGTCGAATTATCGAGAACACGACGGGATCTTGACAGTGGCCGGAGTAACAAGCGCAGAAAAGTGTCGCATTCATCCTACAGCTCAGACGACGATGTTAATGGTTCGTTCACGACTGCCAAAGACCACATCTCTCCCATGAAGAATTCTGTACCCGTGGCATCGTCGGCACCGGCAGCGGAGGAGGAAGATGAGGACGTACAAGATCGAGTGGTCGAAGACCAAATTGAGAACTCCCTGATTGCTGTTCCAAAGAGGGTGAAGAAGTCCAAGAAAGATAGAACACCTGGTGTAATCTATCTGTCATCCTTGCCGCCCTACCTTAAACCATCCGCCTTGCGTAACTTACTCAGCCACCGGGGCTTTGAACCTATTACACGTTTATTCCTTACACCAGCCTCGAAGCATAAGCACAGCTCGAAGAAGAATTCACGCCAGCTCTACACTGAGGGGTGGATCGAGTTTGCAAGCAAGAAGACAGCAAAACAGTGTGCTGAAGCTCTGAACGCTCAAGTAGTGGGTGGGCGTAAAGGAGGCTTCTACCATGATGATATATGGAACATGAAATACCTTAAAGGGATGGCTTGGGACGAACTGATGGCTGGCATAAGAGAAGAACGGAGAGAAGAGGATGGTAGAAGAGATGAGGAAAGAAGAAAACTTGCAGCCGAGACCAAGGCATTTGTGGAAGGGGTTGAGCAAAGCAAAAGACTGGAAGGCATGAAGAGAAAACGACGTTCGAAACCTCAAGCAAATGACAAGGGCGACGACGGTGATGTACAGAGGACATGGCGACAACATGAAGTTGCTCGTGATCATTCGGTGAACGGCTCTACTAAAGCGCAGAAATCGATCAATCCCGAAGTTCAACAGGTGCTATCAAAGATTTTTTAGAGCTATAAGACACGAGTCACTACCTCATCCTGTCAACTGCTGCTTTGGAACACTTCTCATTCATGAAACCGCCAATAGAGTTCCTTCCTTCGGTGTGTACAGTGGACTTTTCTCGGTATGTCCATTTACGTGTGCTTCCTGCTTGTTGCTGCTGAGCTTCGTGTCAAAGTACGCATCAATAGTTGCAACAGTTCTTTCCACAATCAGCTGGATGTCCTCAAGCGTACATTGATATGGTGGCGCCAACAGTACGAAATCGCCACCCGTGCCTTTGACGGAGCCAGTACCTGGATACAAGCTAATGGAATATGGCTCTTCCATAGCCAGCTTGTGAATCCCCATTGCCACTTGCAGTGCCGGATCGAATGGCTCCTTCGTTGACTTGTCCTTCACAAATTCAATGCCCCAGAACAAGCCCATGCCACGGATGTCTCCAACGAACCACTTTTTAGCAAGACATTGTCGAAGTCCGTTCTCAAGAGCAGCACCCAGCTTCCGGACATGTTCCATGATACCCGGTTGCATGATAATCTTCTGAACGGCGGCGGCGGCAGCACAACAAATCGGACTCATTTGAAATGTTTGACCATGTGAAAAAGCACCAGTGCCTCTAGTCAGAACATCGACAACTTTCGGACTGGCAAGGACAGCTGCAATTGGTTGGTAGCCACCTGCGAGACCCTTTCCTATGGTTTGGAGGTCTGGAGATGTGTTAATGAGAGGTGATTGCCAGGCATGCAGGTAGCCACACCTTCCCATGCCCGACATGACCTCGTCAGCAATCATCAGAGCACCGTACTTGTCACAGACTTTTCGTACGGCAGGAAAGTAGCCTGCTACCGCAGGAACGCATCCCAGAGCTGCGCCAACGATTGGTTCTACAACAAAGGCACATACCGTTTCTGGACCGACCCTCTGAAACTCGGCATCCAATTCTGCAGCCAGGCGATCAACATACTGTTCGATTGTTTCTTCGTCCTTCGAGCCGCGGTAGGCATAACAAGGACTCACTCGGCTGACCCCGGGTGAGAGCATCGGTTCGTAAATTTTCCTTCGTGCAACATGCCCTCCTAGCCCAAGTGATCCCAGTGTTGTTCCGTGATAGCTTTGTTGCCGAGATATGAATCTATATCTCTTGGTTTCTGGTCCCTCGAGCTCAACGAAATATTGTCTGGCCATCTTCATGGCAGCCTCAATCGCTTCGCTCCCAGAATTGCAGACAAATGCCCGGCTCATGACACCCTTGGTACCTTTGATCAGCAAGGAACACAGTTCTTCAGCGGCAGAAGTCGAGTAAAATATGGTTCCGGTATATGCTACTTTGTCCAATTGTTCCATAATGGCCTGTTTGATAGCAGGATGATTATGACCGAGGCAAGCAACAGCAGCGCCTCCAGTAGCATCGAGGAACTTCTGCCCGTTTTCGAGGTGCAGCCACATGCCATCTGACGAAACAACTTTCAGAGGTTGGTCAAGCAAAGATCTATGCATCACAGTCTTGCTATCGATGCTCACCTCATCGCTGGCAGGACTCATACTTTGCTCAACTGCCATGCTGAGCGAACTAATGAACTGCTGTGTTGCTTGTGTTCCGAAATGTCTGCATAACTGACCTCAGTAAATGAAGGCAGGATGGCATCTTAGTGAGTAGTCCCTTGAACCGGAGATGTACGTTGACTTGTCAAAGTTTATATCCGATCTTTCCAAACTGCCATTGAGTAAATACCTATCTAAACTAGTACCTTACATCTCTCCGGTCATTCGCAATTTGCAACTTCGTGAGAGTCAGACACGGAACGCTATGTACAGACTTATTGTCTAGGACAAGGTCGTAACACATCCACGTGTTTGAACGAGATGTCCATTTTCTTGCATCCAAACATGTCTTAAGAAGTTAAGATAATGTACTTACTGCCAAGATATAGCACTTCAAGCGAATAAGCTTGGTGACTTTGAAACACCATCAACATCTCCATGGTGGACTCTAATGCAGTGTACTGACGATTATAAAGCTTTGCACCTCTAGCTCTTGCATTACCTCGACACGAACGTGATTGTTGCTTCCGACGGCATCAACCGTGAGTAAGTGGTCAGTAACTAAGATGAGGATGAAACTTGCTCCGAAGCTGGGAATAATGCTCTTTCAAGCAACCTCTGAAGGCGGATACTAGGATTGGGTATTGCATAACAGTGTTGGTTCAGAATGATTGTCAAAGAAGAACAGCATTTATGTAGTGCCAAGGTCATTGGTACTCATGCTGCTCTCAACAAGGCAGTTGCTTGACATTGTCACGACCGGCACCCATGTTGAGAATGACTCGGCTTTGGCGTGGATGCTTCTAACAGAGTTACATCGATAGTGAGACTATTGCGCGGTCCAAATACACGCGGACGTACCGGTAGCAGGTACGTGCGCTGCATTGTCAGCATCGGACGACTTTTGATACCATTCAAATAATTGAACAGCTGATTGTCCTTGCTCGATCGTCAATACAATATAGGACTTGCCAACTGCCATGCTTTGTTCGCAAGGCCTTCGTTTACATGCGTGGCGCTAATATTGCAGGACGAACAGGGACACAGCCTGGCCAGACGGATGATTCAAAGTTTAGACTATCAAGCTGGTGGTGAGCTAGGTTGGGCTCGAACCTGATTGACACTACACATCAATGTGTCAGTTGCATTGAATCCCTTGGACTCAAGCGTTCGACAATTGGAGTGATGGTATGGCCTCTGGAAACTCACAACGTCTCGTCACTAATGGGGTGACACCGTCAAACAGATTCAATCGTCACCCGAAGCCTCCTGCCACTACGTATGGCAATGCTGAGTATCATGATATATCACATATGTCATGGTGGCATGCTTTCAAACCTTTCCATATAAAATCCACATTCAATCGATCATAGCGGCCAACCCTAACATACTGGCGCACGGGTTTGAGACAACTGGACCGATCTTTTACCTATTGATCACATATCTGACCGGTACTGTAACGAGTTCCAACAGAATGTGGACTTCTTTCCTCTTTGTCTCAACGCTTGGTGCGTGCGTTCTTTCAGTTGACGCTGCAGCGCAACGCAAAGGCATCCTGACCGATCGCCACTTGCAAGAGAAGCAGGCGAGCGACACAAGTACTGTTGTCTTCACTCCCACCTCACTGGAAGACCAACTCACAACCTGCGTCAAAAGTACTACGTGGGTCACAACCACTGTTAGCTTGTCTTCTGAGTCAGATGGCACAGTGTCCACGATACTCACATCCTCCATTGAATCGCCCTGGGTAACATCGCCGCTTCCTAGCAGCACCACCTCGTTGCCGGTGAACTCCTCTGAACCAGTGTGGTCTGTTTGGTCGGGTACTTCACCCACGTCGAGCGAGGATAGTACAACTCCCACGATCACAACGACAACCATGTCTACAACCACGACGACGACGATTGAGGTAGCACCTTCTGGTGACACTTCGATATCCTCCAACATTCAGAGTTCAAGCCAGGTAACCCAGACTACGTCCATGGTCAGCCGGACAGCCACAGAGCAAAGAGGCACCCCCCCGACCTCCTCATTCTCGACTCCTCTCAATTCGGAAACGACCATCGCTACAGCAGTTTCCATGCCTTCGAGCTCTGCAAGTCCAGCACAAGTATGCTCTCGTCCATCAGAACCGTACAATTATACCTCAGCGCTTGGCAATTGGTACGGTCTCAATGTGGTCAACACTAAGCCTGCGCCTGGCAATACCAATGCTGGCTTCAAAACACCAGATGATTGGGATATAGACTTTACTTATATCA
>Ga0115842_100724_pt1 | contig 13375 bp, 15 predicted proteins | sample InSIn2SAF170_2_FD_83856 | JGI IMG/M metagenome (GOLD analysis project Ga0115842, IMG submission 83856)
GTAGGCCTAAAAGAAAAAAAAGAAAAAAAAAAATCCTTTTCTCCATGTATCTCTATCTCATGAATGTAGGTGTTCTCTAACCTCTACAAGCAACAAAAACAAGTTAGCCACCAAAAGAAAAAATTATCAAAAGACGAGTCAAAGGATGTCAAACGTGGACTTTCTCCTCGTTTGCTCAGATGCTTTAGAAGGACCAAGGGCATGCCAATCCATCACCCTAATCTATTTCCAGCATCCACTCATCATTTCGAAGATTTTACCACTCATTTTCCTTGTTGTCCTAACATGCTACATGAAGAGTGTGTTTTTTTACATGAAACAAAAATACATAGAGCATAAAATTATTTTTGTCATGTCTTGAAAACCGTGCATCCATTTGTTAAGATGTTTCAGTGGGAGATGCATATGGATGATAGTAACATGCCTAATCAATTTCAAAAATTTATGGTGCACACTTTTTGAGAAATTGACCTCGATCACCAACAACAATTTTTAAATTTTATCGATATTCATGCATCCATTTGAAAATATGTTTCATGGGGAGATGCATATAGATGATGGTAACATGCCCAAGCAATTTTAGAAAATTCCAGTGCACAATTTTCGAGAAATCGACCTCCATCACCTACAACCTTTTTTATTTTTCTTGATATTTGTGCATCAATTGGCCAATATTTGTTTTATGGGGATGTGCATAAGGATGATGGAAACATGCTCAAAAAATTTCAGGTAAATCTGGTATACCATTTGGGAGATATGGGAAAAACAAGTCTGCTATAGGAAACTGCTACAGGATGTCCTGAACTGCTTCAAGAAGTTGGCTGAGGGGTTTTAGAAGAAAATAATGGTGAGATGAAGTGTTGGAAGGGTGTATGATATTTGTGAAAAGTGTGGGGAAGGTGAACATCACCCATGGCCAAGACCAACAGTCCAAGAAGGTCAGATTTGACTAACATAACTTGCTCACAGTAACTGAAAGACAAAGGTTTAGAATATGGGTTGGAATCCATGAACTCTACAAACGTGATATTGGGAATTGGAAAGAAACTTGCACACAAAAACCTTATCATTCAAGGAATCATCAAGCTATGAAGACTTGTGTAGAAGAAAACAAAGGAAATTATCACCTCCAGAGGACCATGGATTGATCATCAACTCAGCAACAACATGCATGCCTTTCCAACAACGATCAATTAGGTACAGGTATACAATATTCTTGACCTCTTCTCTTAAGAATATTATAGTTAGAAATTAGTTGTTAATGCATGAGAGGTTAGCTTTTATAAGCTAAGGATGGATCAACAGTCTCAACCACCCTCAACTAGTTAATTGCAACTAACTCCCTCACTCGTGCAATGTGGAAAATCCAAATTAGGAAGGGTGATGATTATGAGGAACGGAGACAACAGTTAAGAGAGGAAATTTGTGCAAAGGAAAATTCACAAAATCACTCCAAGCCCTCCATCCAATTCATATCCACTATCTATCCATCATTCATCCATCCCATTTTATAAGAAAAATATTAATTAATATTTTTCAAGAACAAACCCTACACTTGTCTCACCCTGAAAATTTCTTGAAAAAATACCCAGAGCATAGCCTCTCCATTTTCACAAACCTAGACCACTCCCTCTGAGCCCTAACGTCATCCTGAAAACCCTCTACATAATTTATCGTCACTCTCATATAGTTAGAAGGCCCTAAAAGCAAAGGAAGGACTGCTACAGGAAGAAAACCTCCTCCTATTGTAGCCTGTGCAACCATTACAACAAGCCATAATCCTATATTTTCCCCTTTCCCATCAAGTAGACGGGGTGATACCAACTCAGGAGGAACTCTACCACTCCAAGAAGGATTCTCCAGCAATTGCAATAGCACCATGGACAGCAACAAAGGACCTTCACACATAACAACAATAATAGTCAAATACTGTGAAGGGCAAAAAAGAAATACACAGAAACATGGAAAATATAAAATACTGAGAAGGAGCACTAGGAGAAATGGGTGCAGGATTTAATGGAAGGGAAGCAATTTTTGACACCTATGAGGATGAAACCCAATATAGCAACCATAACTAAGAATCTTAAGGCACAAACTGCTTTGCTATAGGAGAAAATGGAGTTGCGAAAGGAAAATCAAGGTTGCTACTAGAAAAAGAAGGCTACTACAGGAGATAGTCACGTTGCTACAGGATTGTCCGAAAACAAAAAATGGGCTCTATGTTTATGATTATTGGCCACAAAACCCTATAACTTTGAAGGAGTCTTCAAATAAGGGGTAAGTACTTGATCTATCACCTCTTTAAAACAAAAAAAATTGTGAATTTTTCCAAAACTCCTCCACTAAACATCTTGTAGCAGAACCATAAAAAATTGAATTGTGGAGTTTTCTTGTAAGTATGAGCATTATGATGGGAGAATAATTTTTTTTGATATTGGCATACCATTCTTCATCTCACTCATCAATAGGAAGCACTCCTCCTCTTTCCATAAGATGAAATGATGAGTGCTATGAAATTCACAATTGGAAGCAAGGTTCCCTTACACAAACCTTGAGAAGAAATGGACAAATGTTGTTGACATGCATAGAGAATGTTTTCTAGACTTCAGTTAAGGATGGATCTAAAGAAGAAGAAGAGGATGGAAAAGAAAAATAAAATGTTGAAACATAAGATAAAGTGCCTAAAAAAAAAATCATAACAATGGATAAAAGGAGAATAAGAATCAAACTGAAGAGATAACCACCCTCCAATCCAAAAGAAAGGACCTCCAAACCTCTCAGAGGAAGGTAAGCACCATGGGAGCCATGACAGGAAGGTAGGAATTTTCTATAGGAAGACAGAAAGTTGCTACAAGAAAGTGTTGAAAAAATATAGAACAAATCAGGCAGGCCACCAAGGCCATGAATTAGGCAGAATGAGGTCACTAAGTTGCTCAAAATATGAGGAACACCTTTAGCACGGGGTATGATGGGCCTCCAAATTAGACATAAATTAAGGTCCATCTAACTATCCTTCAGCACATTAAACCTCTCGTTTTTCATTAGATAACATATTTTTAATTTTAATATGTTCATTAGGAAGGTTTATGGATAATTGCATATTTGTGAGAATATTGCGAAGATTATGAAAATTTGGTGGAGGAGATAATTTAGGGATTTTATCCCTACTAAAGGAGGATCAATATTGAATAATAAATCAATAAAATATTATGAAATTACTGCACAAATTTTGGAGCTCCAATGATTGAGAAAATCTAGGGATGTGTTCCCTCTCATTTAATTCAAATTCATAGTGTTGGGAACCAGATCCACTAATTGAGGGATTTTGGATGGGAAAGCTTCCTCCTTTCATGGGGAATGCTTCCTAATCATTTTTTATAAGTGCCAAGTCAAATTTTCCTCTAGGGGTTGATTTTTCTTAGTCTCCTTGGGGAGAGAACTCGTATTTTTACAACTCCACTACCATTTCTTGTAGGGATTTAATTGTATTAGTGGAAATAATGAAGATTGGTGCCATGTTCAACTTTTAAATCTTGGTGTCCTTCGTAGGAATTTGATTTTCGTTGGGCTTGGTCATCCCAAGAGCCTCAGAGATCGTTTTTATTATTTACTTTTCTTCCTCTCACTTCTTATTCACGTGCATATCTTGTTCTTGTTTTTTTCTATTTATTTATTTAGTATTGATGATTTCTTGTTGCAGGATTGGGTTAAATGGTTAAAATAAGTTATTTTACAAGATCACAGGAATAATTTCATCCTTGGAACAAATTTGGAAGGTCATAGTAATCATTGAGCTACTTAGATTAGTTCACTTATTCCCAAATCTATATTTCTGGAAGTCCCTTGTGGAAAATAGAAGTAAATTTATGCTATGTTTTAGAACATGCTAATGAGATTCAATCATGTTGATTTAAATTGCATAAGATCAAAAAATCATTCCAGTTAATAAAAAAATTCACCTCATTGCATTTTCACTTGATTAGGATAGGCATTTGATAGATTTACTAGCTCACTAGTTCTCGAATTTCTAGATTTTAGACTAGTAATTTTTTGTTGTTTTTTAGGAGGGGTTAACAAGGGTATTTTTGAGTGATTCCACTTAGAATGGAGACCTAAGACATCCCAGTTAATAGAAAAAATTTTCCCATCCAATTTTGATTTAATTTAATTGGTTATTAAGGGAATTATAACATCTTATAGCATCTATTGAGAAATGGCAACAATAAATTCCAGTTTCATTTGCCCTTGAATTAAACTGAGAATTAAAATTCAATTCTATTCTCATAGAAATTTGTAAATAGTTAATTAAGTTTAATTAAATTAGTTAAATTAGGAATTTTGAGTTGGAATTATTTCTGTAGTCGTGTATATGTTCTCCTAATGTTTTAAGGGTCCGGTATGAGTTTAAATTGAGTTGAAATTAGATCACTCAATTTATTGAGTTAAGTTTAGGTAAATTAGTTCTAAATTGCTTTTGGAACTAATAAAGGACTAGTAGTCAGTTGATGAACTAATGCACCCACTAGTGCTACTCTAATTAACTAAATATTTCCTCATGAGAAACTCATGCATGTCAGTTCAGAGAAAGACCCAGTTTGAGACTAGAGTGCAAGGACAATGTACTATCAGTGGTATTATTTACTGGAGTGTAAATATCATGCATGCATGAGAGATTGATCCTATGTTTGGATTGTGTAGTTTTGGAAGCATGAATTCCCTTTAAATATAGGTTATTCATCCTAGGAATTATGCAAGATATTAGGGGCTTGTAGAGCCAAAGAATTAGCCAAGTGTTGGCCAAGAGCTTGCTTGTGAGCTAAGAGAGTTGAGCATACTTGTGTTGAATTGTTCTTGTGAGAAAAAGCTTTGCGTATTCACTCATATATATGATATATGCAATACAGATAGTGAGGTTTTGAGTAGTTGCATTCCCCATATACATCTTGTGTTATGTGCCTTTGATTTATCTTCTTCTTGTTCATATTGTTTTCATCGATCTATTGGATTCCGCTGGTTGAAAATAGAAGTAGATTATTATCCTGTGCTTTAGTAAATTGCATGAGCTTATGAATATATAGGAAATTATACATGGTATTAGAGAAGAGAATAATATACTAGAGGAGATTTCAAGGTTTTGAGTTTTGGGTTACAGGTGAAATTCGAATTTGCAATACATACTTCAGGATCGACAGATTGCGTTCTACGGTTTGCGGCTCGAGTATGCCTTGGAAGGAAAATCAAAGTTTATAGCCTAGAGGGATAAAATGGAGGCTATGCTAGAGCATAATGGCTTGAAGGAATTCATTGATAAAGAAATTACTAAGCCAACAACATCGGATGCACAAAACTTGGCTGAATGGAAGAATTGTGTGGCAAAGGTGAGGCAGATAATCCTTGAGGGAGTTCGAGACCACATTGTCTCAAGTGCCCATGGAAAGGAAACTTTGTATGATATGTGGAAAACATTGTCGGATTTGTGTTAGAACAGTAGTTACCAAAGGAAATTTTTACTGAAGGAAAAAATTCGAAAAATCAAAATGGAGAAAGGTGAGACAATTCCAAAATACTTGACCAAGTTCACTCAGTGTTGTGATGAACTTGGAAGTGTTGGAATCATAGTTTTTGAGGATGATAAGGTAAGTCTTGCTCTTCTAGGACTCCTAAAGAGTTGGCATAGTTATCAGGACTCTGTCAATGGTCAATAGAATCTTCTTGATTAGGAATGACCATGGTCAAATTTGATGCAAGAGGAGATCAGGAGGAACACGAGGGATGGCTCTTCATCAAATGTTGATGATGAAGAGAACTGTGCCTTAGTGATTGAGGCAAAGAAGGGGAAATGGAAAGCTTCCCATTCCAAATCTCATTCTTATCATGGAGGTAAGAAGAAAGACATGATGAAAGTTAAGCGCTTTCATTGTCATGATCTAGGCCATTTTGCTACAAATTATCGGCTTAAGAAGTCCAAGAAGAAGTCCTTAGGAGGAGTGGAGCATGAGGCTTTGGCCTCGCAATTCGAATTGGAATTTTCACTCATTGCATGCATGGTGTCATCAATGATGGGAAGTGTATGGTACTTAGACAGTGGAGCTTGATTCCACATGTCTGAAGACAAAGAGTTATTCAGTGACCTGAGGGAGAAAGATATCTAGATTCATATCGAGGTGGGTGACAATGGGAATTATAGTGTTACTGGATTGGGTATGATTACTTTTAAGAGGGAGCATGGGACTCCACTCACCTTGCAGAATGTTATGTATGTGCCTAGGCTAAAGAAGAACCTGGTATCCATTTCCATGCTTGAGGATAGAGGCTATGATGTGATCTTCTTGAAAGGAAAAGCATTCCTTTGACACATAGTCACATGTCAAGTAAAGAAGATAATGATTCATGCAAAGAATATTTATAAGCTGGAGGTAGAGGAGTGTGATGCTTTGAGCACAAAATAAAAAATGGTGTGGATTCAAGATGTTGGTGAGTTGTGGCACATGCTATTAGGCCACTTTCATCATGGGGCTTTGAAGATATTGCAGAAGATCTCTAACAATCTTCCCAAAGGTACGTTTGAGCAAGTTCATACATGCAAGGGGTGTACTTTGGGAAAATACACCATGTTTTCCTTTCACGACAAAAAGAGTCAAGCAGAGGCTATTATAGAGCCTATCCATTTAGATGTGTGTGGACCATTCTTGACAGCAGCCACAGACAAAGGCATGTATTATGTTATATTTGTTGATGACTATTCTCATAAATGTTGGATATTTTTCATGTAGAAAAAGGATCAAACCTTCATAAAGTTTTGTGAGTTTAAAGCATTGGTGGAGAAAGAGTCAGGCAATAAGGTTAAAGTCTACGAAGTGATAACAATGCTGAGTATCTCTCAAATGAGTTTAAGAACTTCTTTGTAGTGGAAGGGATTAAACAGGAATTGACAACACCCCATAACCCTCAAAAAAATGGGGTGGCCTAGAGGAAGAACATAAGCATAGTAGGGGCAGCAAGGGCGATGTTGCATGATTAGGGCCTACCACTACACTTGTGGGCTGAGGCATACAACACAATGGTTTATGTTCAGAACCATAGCCCACACTGGATACTTGAGATGAAGACACTAGAGGAGGCTTATTCCAGTAAGAGGCCAGATGTTGGTCACTTCAGGATTTTTGGGTCATAAGTATATCTCCATGTGACCAAAGATGCATGAAAGAAGCTTTCACTGAAAAACGCTTGGGGATATTTATGGAGTACATTGATACACCTCACAACTATGGGGTGTACTTGCCGATTAGCAGGATGATAGTGGTTCGTAGGGATGTCAAATTCGATGAGGAGAAAGCCATGCAAGTTTCCCTTGAGAGGGAGCTTGAGCTACATGTTGATGAGGAGCTTTTATCTCATAAGGTTGAGGAGCCTTATATTGATGTAGAGCAACCACATGTAGAGGCTCTAGGAGTGGAGACATCCACTCAGGTAGGTTCTTCTAGAGAGGGAAGAAAGTGCACCAAAGAGGCTGACAAATTGTTGGATGATGCATGGGAGAATGTGGAAGTCACTTCTTAGCACATGAAGAGGAAGTCACCTGAGAGGTACACTGAATGCATGGCTCTTATGGGTGAATGTTTTGTGATAGAGCCATATTCCTTTAAGGAAGCAGTACAAAAATCGGTTTGGATTGATGCCATGGTGGAGGAGTATAACTCCATATTTCGTAACAGTGTTTGGGATGCGGTCTCGAGACCAGAAGACAAATTAGTGGTGATCTCCCATTGGCTTTACAAGGTAAAGCAAGCTGCATATGGTAGTGTGGAGAAGCATAAGGTGATATTTGTGGCCTGTGGCTTTTCACAAGTAGAGGGGATCGACTATGATGAGAGCTTTGCTCCTGTTTCAAGGTACTCATCAATTAGATCTATATTGGCACTATCAGCACATATGGGTTGGAAGATACATCAAATGGATGTGAAGACAACCTTCCTTAATGAAATGATCGAGGAAGATGTGTACATAGAGAAGCTTGAAGGTTTGCAGACCTTTGACCATGAGTCACATGTGTGTCGGCTCAAGAGAGCATTGTATGGGTTGAAGCAATCACCCTGTGCTTGGTACACGAGGATATATAAATACTTCACCGGGTTGGGCTTCACAAAAGGTGAAGTAGACGCGAACATGTACCACATAGCGGTGGAAGGTAAATTGTTGATCATTGTACTTTACGTTGACGATCTCATACTAACAGGTGATGATTAGTTGATCATGTCTTGGAAGGAGGACATTGCAAGGGAGTTTGAGATGAAGGACATGGGGCTCATGCATTACCTTTCTTGGCATGGAGGTATGGCAAGGAGATGGGGATTTTTTTTTGTCTCAAGGCACATATTCCAATGAGATACTTCAGAGATTCTGCATGGAGAGCAACAAACCCATGGAGACTCCTCTAGCAGGTAACTGGAGGAGGGAGGATGCTACCTTAGGGGAAGTGGTGGAAGCAACACAATTAACCAACTTAGTCAAGTGATGGTTAGGCCTACCAAGCTGTATTGGAAGGCGGAAAATCATGTGTTGAGATACCTCATGGGCACTTCTCAGGATAGATTATGGTATAGATAGATAGAGGGAGTGAAGCTTTAAGGCTTCATAGATGCAGGTTGGGCGAGGATTTCATCTGACAAGAAGGGAACATTAGGGGGGATCTTCAGTATTGGGTTAGCAACAATTTCTTGGTACAATGAGAAATAGAGACCGGTTACACTCAGTTCGATAGAGGTAGAGTACATGCTTGCGATTCAGGAAGCATGTGAGGCCATTTGGATGAGGAAGATCATAGTTGTTTTGTTTGGTAGGAAGATGGATCCAACTATGATTAATTGCGATAATCAGAGTTGTATCAAACTCTTTGAAAACCTTTTTTTCCTAATCGGTCCAAGCATATTGATATGAGATATCATCATATTAGAGATTGTGTGTTGAGGCAGATTATTTTGTTAGAGTACATTCCCATGGAGGAACAAGATGCTGACATTTTGACAAAGGCATTGTCAAGATGTAAATTCGAGTTTCACAGAGACAAGATCAAGGTAGCCGATAATCCCTTTTTTGTTGAGAGGGAGTGTTGAGAAATGACAATAAAAAATTCCAGTTTAATTTTCCCTTGAATTAAACTGAGAATTAAAATCTAATTCTATTCTCATAGAAACTTGTAAATAGTTAATTAATTTGAATTAACTTAATTAACTTAGGAATTTTGAGTTGGAAGTCCTTCTATAGTCATGTCCATTTTCTCCCTATGTTTTAGGTGTCTAGTATGAGTTTAAATTGAGTTGGAAATTAGATCACTCAATTTACTAAGTTAAGTTAAGTTAAATTAGTTATAAATTATTTTTGGAACTAATAGAGGACTAGCAGTCAGTTGGTGCACTAATGCATCCACTATTGCTACTCCAGTTAATTGAAGATTGCCTCATTAGAAACTAATGCATGTCAGTTCAGAGAAAGACCCATTTGAGACTAGATTGAAGGAACAATGTACTATCGATGGAATTATTTATTGGAGTGCAAATATCATGCATGCATCAGAGATTGATCCTATGTTTTGATTGCGTAGTTTTGGAAGCATGAATTCCCTTTAAATGTAGGCTATTCATCCTAGGAATTATGCAAGAGATTAGGGGCTTCGAGAGCCAAAGAGTTGGTTAAGTGTTGGCTATGAGCTTGCTTGCAAGCTAAGAGAGTTGAGCATACTTGTATAGAATTATTCTAGTCAGAACAAGCTTTGCATCTTCACTCATATTTTTGATATATGCAATACAAATAATGGGGTTTTGAGCAGTGGATTTCCCTAGGTACATCTTGTGTTATGTGCCTTTGATTTATCTTATTCTTGTTCATAGTTTTTTCATCGATCTATTGGCTTCCACTGGTTGAAAGTAGAAGTAGATTCTTGTCCTATAATTTATTAAATCGTATAAGTTTGTGAATCTATAAGAAATTCTACAGCGTCTTGTAGCATCATGTAGTTTCTTGTAGCACTCTTCCAACATGTATATACTTTCCCATATTTGATCAGAAATATTGGTTTTCATCCCTTAGGGTTGAATCATGACCCTAGGCTCTAAATCAATGGTTGATGACGAATAAACACCAATTAGGACTTGCCCTTTTACCCATGCAAAACATCTCAACAATTTCAGTTAATGGATAGATTTATGAAATGGGAATATAATGATGATTTTATTGATTTCCACATCCAATGAACTCTGTTAATGGATCTTAACTCCTTGAAATGTAATTATTGATATTTGGTTCATGATATTTACTTTATGAAATTAGAATATGTTTGCTTCCCTTGTATTTTCTTGCCAGTAATAGGTTAAGGTTTCCATTTTGAGCATTTCATTTGCTAAAAATAGTTTAGGATTTGATTTCATTACATTCACTCATTACATCATGAAAATGAATGAAGGACACAATGTATGTTGCACACATAGTGCTGATACCTCTAAAGTTTGTACAAACCATGGGTTGATAATTAAAGTTGGTAGCCTTGGGAATTACAACATTCTTGTTGCAATATCAAGGCTCATCATTCATCATAATCTTATGTAAGAATAGCCCCAACATTAAAAATCATTCCAAAGATATACAACCATAAATTCTGCACATTGATGTTTCTCAAATCAGTGTAAACTCCAGCAAATCTACTGAGTAGTGCCATGATAATAGCCATGAGCTAGCCTTGTATGAGAGTTTGTAAAACATGATTCGATGATGAATTCCATTGGGAAGTTGTGCATCCAATAGACAAGATAATATAAGATGACCATTAAATCTCGTTAATTTTTTGTTTAAAATAAAATCGATACATTACTCCTGTACTGATAATATTCCAGTTATTTAAGATTTGGTAGCTTGGTGCATCAACATAGAAAAATATATAGTACTGCAATAGGTTTTAAACAAAATATAATGTTGTTGGAATAAGATAGACCTTGACCTCATCCCATGTTGTACTCAATCAATCAAACATGCCTTTCAATATTATCTATTATCCTCTGTGATTCCTTCTCTTTCCCATATTTGAAACAAAGCAATCAACAATAATGCACACTTTAGAGTCTTCACCGAAAAATTTGCTGAGGTGACATTACAGTAATACTTTCCAACTCATTTTGACCACACAATTAGTATTCCTTGTGAACTTGTAAGAAATGTCTGTTGTGGATCTAACCCATAAACATTATAGATCTGATATAAAAATATAAGATAATGCAAATAAACCCAGAAATAATATGAAATGATTCTTTATTAATCAAACCCTTAAGGTAGGGCAACACCATACATTCACTCCTTAAGAAAGGAGAACACTCCACAAGCGATATGCCTGTTCATACAAGAATACTTCACTCTTCATATCTCTCCATGTGGAGTCTCTAGCCTCTATATAGGCCTCATACATACAATACCATGCATCATTACCATGGTTTCCTCATACCATCAACTAATACCATGGGCGTATTACATTATTATTAACTACTTGTGGTCCCTTACATGACATGGGTTAACCACCTTATTTATTACTATGGCCCATCCCATTATTACATTATTACCTTGGGTACCACCCTTGGTACCCCATATTACCCCCCCTAGGTATATAACATTCCACCCCCCTAAGCATGTTTCGTCCCCGAAACATGGGAAGAACACAAATAATAAGATCTACTCAAAAGAGTAGTCCACTGATACCAGGCACGTGCATCTAGCCATCCAAGAGAAAGGTGAACCCTCGATCTCGCTAGTGCCTCGCTCGCTTGAGATGGAAGTTGACCGTGGCAACTCTTCTGTGTTGATGTGTAGTAGGTGGATCTTCTCTCCTTGCTATCCTTCATGTGACTACTTGGTTTCCATCTTGATGGTTGTCTTGCAGGGTGATGTGGGTGATGATATGTTGAACTTTTAATCCACAATGGCTTTTTCTTGACTTCACCCTGCTGTGGTGCCTGTTGTGGTGTCTTCTTTTTCAATATGACTTCAACCACTGAGCCCTCCTCTGATGTATCATCACCTGTAACCTTTTCTTCTGCAGCCTCTGTTTGTGTTTGATTGTCGATCATCAAAGGCTCATCATCTGATATGTCAGTCCCTTGAACATCTTCTGCTTCAGCCTCCATGTGCTCTACCTGTTTATGGATGGAAATATCCTGTAATGTAATTTTCTTCTTTTTATACCATAGCTTCAGGAATTTCTTCTGCACATTAATATTGATAGTACCCACGGATTCCATCCAAGGATATCCCAAAACAACATCCATATTATCCATCTCTGAAGCATAAAAATCACCATGCAACACATATTTATCCATAGAAATCTTCAAATCCTTATAGATTTGAACATCCTTATCATCAACCTGTGTATTTTGAATTTGTTTTGCTGGGACTTGCAATTTTTTTGCCAAGTTGACATTTATAAGATTTTGTTTACAACTCAGATTGATAGACACAATGATTTTCTCCTTCTGAATCAATCCATGAACCTGCAATACAGAGATACCAGCAAAAAATAACCCTTTTGGTTCCTTGGTTTCCTTCTTTCCTGTAAAAATAAAGGCTTTGCTAGGCTGTGTGTTTGTCTGTGTAAGCTTATCCACAAGATTACATTTCCGGTCAAAGTGCTCTATAAGAGCTTTTTTGAAGGCATCCCAAGTCAAAAACCTTCCATTGGAACGTTGATGCTCTTGCCACCATTTGCGACTTTCAAAGTCCAAATACATTTTTCCCCTGCTCAACTGAGTCTCATAATCATAGATGTATTCCAATTTGAAATATTTCTCCATTTGTGCTAGCCATTTAACTGGATGAGAGCCATTAAATATATACAAGTCCCTCAAATTCTGATCTAGGGCTGCCATTACACAATTTTGGTGAAAATTTGAAATGGCCATAATTCAGTCAATATTGCTCAGAATCCCTATTATAACCTGTTTTTGGAAATGGAACAACCGTTCTGCATCTGCCCATGTGATAGAAATCCTGATTTAGACACTGGAATTTCAGATCTGCGATGCTACTTTCCCGCCGTCACCAAAAATTTCTGCAAAAAGAGCTGATTTTAAATCAGCGATATCTCCCTCATCTGTACTCCGATTCGCTTGATTTTTTTTTTTGAAATCAGGTGTTTTGTCACAAGGATTCAAGATCTACAATTAGATCTTGCAGATCTGGTGCCAAGATGTCTAGATCTGCACCGCAAATTCGCTGCCCTGAAAGATTGTCTACAACCCCACTGATTTTTAGATCAGCGATATCTCCTTCATCCGGACTCCGATTCAACTGTTTTTTTTTTGAATTTGGGTATTTTTTCACAAAGAATACAGATCTGCAA
>Ga0115842_100730_pt1 | contig 13336 bp, 20 predicted proteins | sample InSIn2SAF170_2_FD_83856 | JGI IMG/M metagenome (GOLD analysis project Ga0115842, IMG submission 83856)
TACTGCATTGTTTTCTAGTAACCAGAGAGATGGCGGTAGGTAATGCTACCTCCGGTATCATGTACAACTTATTTCCCAATGTAACAATAACAACGTGAGACCTTGACTCATACAGAACATGTATTGCGTTGTGTTGTACACCGGGTGTAGGTGTATGTGGTGTATGCCAGGTCTAGGTGCATGCCTTGCATGGTGTTGTCTGTTATGTGTGGTTGTATGTGTGTGATGCACATGCAACCGATCTTGAGTGCATATGAAATAAAGACAAAGGTAGAAGCTAAGGATTGATTAAAGGATAAGTATCAATATTTTATTTCAGTTTTATTATGCATGTGATTTATGATTCTAGTCTGTGATGATTACATGTGATCTATGATTCTAGTTTATGATGGTTACATGTGATTTATGGTTTTGATCTATGATGGTTTTGTTTTTAACTAACCTAATGTGATATGCTTATACATGATGATCTGGTCAAAGATGCTAGTTTGACTTGTTGTGATAGGAAGCGAAGAGAATTGCAAGTGTAACTTATTGACGGGCCACCAATGAGATATGATTTGAAATTATTTCAATTTATTTTGAAACTAATGAAAATTATGTGCTCTATATAGGAAAGCATGAAATGTTCAGTTGGGTGGTTGAAATTGACGGCAAGCATTAGCAACAATAGTAAAAGAAATTAGAACAGGCAGAAGTATGATGGTAAAGCATTTAGGAACAAGGCCATTGTAGGATACTAGTACCCAATAGTGTCCATTGATTTCCATACATGCTATGTGATCCTGGTGGATATTGGTGGCCACCTACCTATTCCACGTGGACCCCCACCATCGTTTCTTTCATTTTTTCAGTTTCCTTAATTGTAGCATAGTTTACTATTTTTGGCAATTTTCAGGTCCTGAACTTCTGAAGCCATTTTGAGGCCCTAAACAAAGTTTTTTTGGCAATATCTCCAAGAGACTTAATCGAAATCACATTTTCAGTTGTAGTCCTCGTAGATATACTTCCAATGAGGTATCATGCACGTCAAATAGAGATAATATGACCAAGTTATGACCCCAGGAAGTTGGCTACTCAACTAACCCCAATGGTGCCCATAAACACTTGGTATTACATCTACGCGGGTTAGGGTTTTGGTTTTTTAGGGTTTTCTCTTATTGATCAATAATAAAAAGGCCCTTGAGCCTCATTGTAACTCATTTCAAAGGATGTAGCCGCCACATCTCTTCTCATACATAAGCTACCATCCCCCGAGCTAGTCTCATTTCCATTATGATTGTAATCATATTTCATTATTTGATCTTAGTGAAAGATAGTGTTATTTCTGCTACATCTCTGTATTTATGGTTATATTTGTAATTTGTTGTGTTCTTGTTTAAATTTAGATTAGTGGTATCAGAGTGGTCTACTCTTTCTCTATTTTTCTTTGCATGTCCCCAACGAGGCCGAGATATAAGGAGTTAGGGCTCAAACTGGTCGAACCTTTGCAAGACTAGCCTCGGAAATCCTAATGGCCTCCCATGGGGCAAGAAAAGAAAGACGAGGGATCAGGAGATCCTATCAAAATATTGTTCAAGGAGGCCCTCGAGAAACAAAGGAACGTGATGATGGATAACTTTGCCCAAATCCTTCAACGGTTGCCCACCAATGGCACATCCACATCCAACATCCACTCTGGAGGCTCCACACCTTTTAAGGTACAAGTAAATTTTGACATTCCCATATTTGAGGGCCAAATAGATGTAGACACAGTAGATAAATGGTTGAATCTACTAGAAGGGTACTTTTATGTTTATGATTTTTCCAACCGAGAAAAGATTACTTTTTCTCTTCTCAAAGTCGGCCCCCACGTCAATGACTGGTGGGAAACCTATTGTGAGCAAAAGGAAGAAAGTATGCCCTCACTATTTTTAGTTGCTCCCACTCGAAATTCATAACGGGATGCCATCAAGGAGAAGTACTACCTTGTCAGGAGCTACGAGGACAAATACATAAAGTGGACCACGTTGCAGCAGGGAAGGGACCAAGATGTGTTGGATTTTACCAATGTTTTTCATACCCTTCGCATGAATTTGGGTATCAAGGATTTTGAGAAAAATTTGGTACTCGAGTACCGCGGCTGCCTACGTAGATACATCCAGAATGAGATGGATTTCCTGGAAATCTCCTCGCTCGGCACAGCATACCGATACACTGTCAAGATCAAGAAGAAGTTTAAACAGAAGAAGCGATATTTTGGATCTGCGAATCTGAAGTAAAGGAAAGGTGCCCCCAAACCGCATAACAAAGGACAAAGCACAAGTGGGATGACCCAAGAAAACCCACTAAGGCTACAAGCAAAGGACAACATTGTGAAGCCGAAGGACATGGGAAGGTGGTGTGAGTTCCAGAAGAGCTCCACCCACAACACAAGTGAGTGTTGGGCCAAGCAGTCACTCATGGCTAAACTGAAGGTTTCAAAATCAGATGCATGTTCTGACTTTGAGTTAGAACTTGACAAGGGGAATGAAAAAGGGAAGAAAATTATTGATGCGGGGCCCAATGCCACCATTGCCACCACAAAGATCCAGAAGGAGGAACCTGAAGATCCAAAGGAGGAGGAGCATCTCTTCCACTCCCAGATATGGTAAAGGGTTCCCCACTACAGTTCATTATCAACAGAAGGAGCCAAAAGAACCTCATTATAACAGAGGTCATGAAGCAATTGGGCTTACCGACCACAACACACCCACAACCGTACACCATCGGGTGGCTTCACCAAGGATGAGATCTGTGCGTGAGCCAATAATGTTACCTTCCATACAACATCAAGCCCTTCATAGATGAGGTATAATGTGACGTTCCTCCCCTATGATGTTTGTGATGTATGATTAGGTGAACCATACTTGTGGAAATGACATGTTCTGTATGAGTCAAGGTCTCACGTTGTTATTGTTACATTGGGAAATAAGTTGTACATGATACCGGAGGTAGCATTACCTACCGCCATCTCTCTGGTTACTAGAAAACAATGCAGTAAGCTCATTTCAAAAACCAGGAAATTTGTTTTCCTGATGATATGCCATCAAGGAAAGAAGAAGATAGTGACCACGACCTACAGACAGGGTCCCTCCGCAAGACAACAACAGATGGACAAGGTCATGGAGGAGTACAAGGACATCTTCACCTCCCCCGTAGGTATGCCTGTGCACGGTCAGGTCAAGCACTCCATCGATCTAACCCCAGGTATGTAATTACCTAATGGCCCAATCTATTGACACTTCATTCTAGAGAACAATGAAATCAAGAGGCAAATTCAAGAGCTGATGCAGAAAGGCCACACTCAATCATGTTCATCGCTCTATGGGAGCTCGGTCATGTTGGTACAAAATAATGATGGGACTTGGAGACTCTGTATCGACTATCAGGTGCTAAAAAAATCACTGTTCAGAATAGGTACCTGATCCCACAGATTAATGACCTTCTGGACCAACTCAAGGGTGGGGAATATTTCAGCAATATCGACTTGAAGTTCAGATATCACCAGGTACCAATTGAACCCTCCAATGTGTGGAAGACTGCCTTCAAAGCTAAGGAGGGCCTTTTCGAATGGTTTGTTATGCCTTTCAGGTTAATGAATTCTCCTGCAACCTTCATGAGGCTTATGGATGACATCTTGTAGCCATTCACCAACTCATTTGTAGTGGTATACTTGGATGACATCCTGATCTTCAACCATAGTTGGAAAGAGTACCTCAACCACATCTGACAGGTTCTCTAAACACTGTGACAACACAAGCTGTGTGCCAATTTGGAGAAATGCACTTTTGGCATGACCCAGGTTCAGTATCTGGGATACATTATTGATGAATGAGGGGTGCTTGTGGATCCAACCAAGATCCAAGTCATTCGATATTGGCCAGCCCCAGCCAATTTCTACTGCAGGTTCGTGTTGGGGTTCTCTCATATCACTTGGACCTTGAGTCAAGTCACCAAAGGAGGAGTGAAAGAAAAATTCTTTTGGTTTGAATCTCAACAGAAGGGATTCGCAGAGTTGAAACACCGCATCTGCTATGGACTAGTGCTCACTTTACCAGACTTGCAACAATCATTTGAGATCGAGACATATGCCTATGACTATGCTATTGGGGCAGTCCTTACTCAATAGGGGCATCCAGTGGCATATCACAGTGAGACACTTTCAGACACAGTCTGGAAGTATCCCACTTATGAAAAAGAGATGTATTCCATTGTGCAAGCCTGCCGATAATGGAAGCATTACATTTTGGGGAAGGCAACGATCATCCAAACAGACCACCAACCCCTGCAGTTCATACAGACGCAAGGGAAGTTGCAGAAAGATCGCAATCAGGAATGGTCCACATACTTGCCACAGTTCCATTTGAATATCAAGTATAAGAAGGGCAACACAAATAATGTTACAGACTGCCTTAGTCGACCACCGATCATGGCATTAACCACCGTGCTCAAATCTTGTGGGCACGAGACTTTTGATTGGCTACTTCTCTACAAAATCGACCTAGAATTCGGCTACACCTAGCATATGCTCTTGGAGGGTCAACAAGTTCCAGATTTTCACCTCAAAGATGCTCTATTATGCCACCTAGGACACCTTTGTATTCCTTCAAGTGAACGTGCGAAGATGATTTGGGAAGCGCACTACAGTCATGCCACTGGGCATTTCGGGGTCGAGAAAATGGTGGCAATACTGTAGAAATATTTCTATTGGTCAAATCTTCGATAGGATGTTGGGAAGTACATCAGATCCTGCACTACCTACCCCATTGCCAAACCAACCATCAAGAAGTAAGGTCTCTATACTCCACTGCCTACCCCTATTCGACCGTGGGAATCCATCTCCATGGATTACATGTTAGACCTTCCTTCTACTAAGCATGGCAACGACTGTGTTTTTATGGTTGTCGACAAATTCTCAAAGATGGCCATTATGGTGGCCTGCAAGAAGAGTATCACAACAAAATCCACTGCTAAACTCTTCTTTGAATGAGTGTGGGTACACTTTGGGCTCCCACATTCTATCATCTCAGATTGGGACAACAGGTTCCTCAATACATTTTTATCCAATCTCTGGTCAATGCTGGACACCAAGCTCACTAAATCCAAAGCTTTCCATCCCCAAACTAATGGCCAGATAGAGGTCGTCAATAGGATGATCGTACACATTATGCCCATGTACAACTCAAAGCATCCACGCACATGGGATGTGAGCCTCCCCTATGTCCAACACAGCTACAACCGAGCTCTCCACAAGTTGACTGGATACAACCCTTTTCAAGGGGGCTTGGGATTCCATCCACTATGTCCCATTGATGTGGCCATACCATTTGCAATGAATTAGGCATATTCGGCTCATGTCCAGTCCAAAGCCGACAAGGAAAATAGCTTCATTTAGCACATTCTATACATTCATGAACAAGTCCATGGCATATTGGACAAATCTAGTGCTAAGTACAAGCAGCAGCATGATCAACATCGGGTGGCACACAAGTTCCAGGTGGGCAACAAAGTTTGGCTACATTTGTAGAAGGAGCACCTTATTGGGCCCTACCGCAAGATTCACCCACTTTGATATGGGCCATAAACCATCACCAAGGTTGTGGGAGATAAATCTTTTGAGCTCAACATTCCCCCATTCCTTATCCTGAACCCAGTGTTCAATGTGGATTGCCTTTGGCCATACTTTCCACTATTATTGGACACATTCGACATTGTAGAACAACTCACACCAAAAAGTTAAATCTAGACTGCATGGAACAAGCTGCAACTGATCAGATCATGGACATGTAAATCAAGAACACTCACTAGCAAAAGATCCAACTGTATCGAGTTGTCAAAGCTGTCCAACTTCTGCACCAAGGAAAATGGCTCACTAGGGACCAAGTTCAGCAGAAGTTTCCTCATCTCATGGAGGAACTCAACACAATGGAGACCATTGCTTCCTAAGGGGGGAGAAATGATCCAAGTGGATTTTGGTGGCCACCAGCCTATTCCACGTGGACCCCCACCATTGTTTCTTTCATTTTTTCAATTTCCTTAATTGTAGCACAATTTACTATTTTACGTAGTTTTCGGGTCCTGAACTTCCGGAGCTATTTTGAGGCCCTAAATGAAGTTTTTTTGGAAATATTCCTCCAAGTGATTCTACCAATATCAATTTTTTAGTTGTATTCCTTGGAGATATCTTTCCAACGAGGTATCATGCATGCCAAACGGAGATAATATGACAAAGTTACGACCCCGGGAAGTTGTCTGCCCAACTAACCCCAACGGGGCCCATAAACTCTTGGTGTTACATCTCCTCGGGTTAGGGTTTTGGTCGTTTAGGGTTTTCTCTTATTGTTCAATAATAAAAAGGCCCTTGAGCCTCATTGTAACTCAATTTAGAGGATGTAGCCACCACATCTCTTCTCATAGATAAGCTACTATCGCCTAAGCTAGTCTCATTTCCATTATGTTTGTAAGCATATTTCATTATTTGATCTTAATGAAAGATAGTGTTATTTTTGTTGCATCTCTGTATTTATGGTTATACATGTAATTTTTTGCATTCCAATTTAAATTCATATCACTATGCTCGGTATGATCATTTGAGGCAGGGATATGCCTTGGTTTCAGGGCCTTCTGATGTGAGGAAACCTTACCGAGGGATGGACTACCTGGGATGGGGTGTCGTCGAAACTTGGAAGAAGTGAGACTACACAGAAGGGGGTGACCAGATTGCCTTAGGGACTATGTAGAAGAGAAGGGAAGATCGGGGATGGATTTGTTTTGGTCATTATTATTACCAGATGGAATCAGATGCACATTGGGAGTGTGCCCTCGAACAATGAGTCGGTAATTGTTCACTGAGAGGACAGGTGGCGCAGGATTGTAGCGCTAGAAATTGGATGCAACTTTGACTTTAATAGTGGATTATGGCCTTCTTAGGAAGGAGGTGGATCCAGGTACTACTTTTGAGGATGGAGGTGTGAGCCTTTGGATTCCCTTGTTGATTGATATAGCATCGTATCCTTTTATTTGTTGGTTGAGCAAATGTGTATATGTGTATATTATTGTAAATACTATATCGAGTTGGTTTATAAAGTACACAGACAGTATGGTTATTTTCTGGTTGAAGAAAATGTGCTTAAGTATATTTGGTTGTTATTGTAAATACCATAATGAGTTGTGTTATAAAGCTCCAGTAAACAATATGATTGTCAGGTTTTAGCAATGGTCATTGTAAATACTGAAACAAGTTGTGTTATAAAGCTCCATGGGCAGTATGTTTTTTTCAGCAATTTGTTGGTTTATAGGTGTCATTGAACACCGAGTAGTGTGTTCCCCCAAGGGGGAGGGTTCTATAACAGCCCTGGTAAAAATTCATGTAAAAAAAATATAATACCATGGTCATGGGACACATATCCCAAGCTGAATGGTGGGAAAAACATCCTAGTGGGTGTTCATTTTGGTTATTATGGGTAAGGAAATTGGAAAAGGAAATGGAAAAGGCTTTGGAAAGGCAAAATGGAATTTTTGGCACATTTTTTTATGAAAATAATGGAAATTAGGAGATTCAAAGGAAGATGAAAGGTCACAGGTTGCATGTGAGGAGGAAAATGAAGGAAATAATGGAAATTAAAGAAAATAGAGGCCTCATTGATAAAAAGGCTTATGAGGATTTGTGGGCAGGCTTGGTCAATATAATCTTTTTTCCAGTTTAGTTTTGGAGCTCTCATTCTATTCTCTCTCTCTCTCTCATACTCTTGGACACTCAGAGCTTTCATGGAGCACCCTTGGAGAGTGTGGCATACTTGGATGCTTGGAGAAATAAGGAAAAGGAAGAGCAAGAAAACGTAAGAGGACATTGGGATCAACAACTACAACGGGTTTTGCTTGCAGGTATCAAGTTTCATGTATGTTTTCCTCACTAGTTTTGGCATGCATGGCATATGCATGTGGTTTATTGGTCATGGTATGTCATTGGCATAGATGATTTCCTGGATTAACAATGGATTTTCCTAGCCTTGCCATTTCAAGGATAGTCATGGTGTTGTGGGTTCATTTCTTTGTTTTTTTGGTTGGTTCTCATGTTTCCTTTAGCTTGGGTTGAGTTACTAGTTCTTGAAAGCTTTGATTAGACAAATGCTCTAGAAGCCCTATAATTGCTTGGGTTGAGTTACTAGTCCTAGATGCTTTGGTTGGAAAAAAGCTCCAGAAGCCCTATAACAACTTGGGTTGAGTTACTGGTCCTCAAAGCCTTGGTTGGACAAATGCTCTAGAAGCCCTGTAACATCTTGGGTTGAGTTACTAGTTCTGAAAGCCTTGGTTGGAAAAATGCTCTAGAAGCCCAGTGGCAAATGTAGGTTGAGTTACTAGTCCTGGAAGCCTTGGTTGGACAAACGCTCTAGAAGTCCAGTAGCAGCTATGGGTTGAGTTACTAGTCCTGGAAGTTGGGTTGGACAAACGCTTTGGAGCCCTGGATAGCTTGGGTAGAGACCAATCTGGTGATGGTTAGTGATGTACGATTGTGAGGTGGAATCATTGGTTGAGGGTTGAGGTGGTTTGGCCTCTCGAAGCCCCAGTTCGGTTTTGATGGATTTGTTTCATGATATCCCACATTCATGCTTGGAATATGGCATGGGGGTGACTGGTTGAAAGAAATATTTGGTTTTGCCTAGTCTACGGTTGGGTGGTTCATGGAAGTCCCAAACCTAGTTGGCGTTTGCATCATTAATATGAGGTTATTTCTCCTTTTTAATTCATAAGTATTATACGAGTTTATATGTGGATTATATGGTTGTTGTTTCCTTGGTATTTATGTTGTTATTATGTTGGTTATGAACATGTATTATGACAGTGGCTATGTATGGATCTCATCATGTTTTTATTTGTAAATGAATGAACAATGTTTCTATGGCCTAATATATGATAATACAGCTAATGTGATAATGAAACAATGCCTAATAGTGAGTCTCAGATAAGTATGAGACCCCTATGCTCAGCTCTATTGTTTAGACCTATAGATCTCATATTTGTGATATGTTTGACGAAGTGCCTATCATGGCTAGTAGGGGTCCAGTCTAGTCCTTGTCAATGTTTTTGCAAATGTATCATTGTTCCATTGTGTAAATTCATCTCTGAAGGTGTCATTGAGTTACGGCTAGTGACTATAGGTTTTAACCCTGTACAGAAATTACCTACATACGAATTCTAAAACACAAAAATTAAACAATGCGAGAGCATAACACATAAAACACATATACATAGAGATTTTCCCCTGGATCCCAAAACCGGGACTACCGGCTTGATTTTTCATTATATTCCTATCAATGTTACAATACATATTTATACATGCCGAAGCATCTAATACCATGAACCGAAAACCATTGCGTCCAAAACAATGGACCGAAAACCATCGCATCCAAAACCATGTGCAAAAAATCATACACAAAACCATAGGTAGGTCCGCCCAACCTAATATAGGGTCCAAAAACAAAATTTCCCAGGGCGCTGCCCCGGACCCCATAGAGTGGGGTTACCTACACCCCTCAAACCCCCTGTGACCCCCCCTCTATGCAATCGACGACAAAGGGGGGGCTCCGCCCCCCCTCTAACCCTCTGGTTAACTACATTGGCTAGTCATGGAAAGAATATAACACAACCAAACATTCTCCCACTTGTTGTTTTCTTTCCACAGGGGCCACAAGAGAGCTTAGTCATTTATCCAGCCCTGTAATTCCCATTGTTTCTCTACACCAAGAGAACTTCTCAAAGCTGACAAATTTTGTCAATGCATCTGCAGTATTCTTCAAAATGTCCACCTTTACCAGCAACACCTTTTTGTCTTCTATCATATCCCTCACAAAGTGATACTGAACATCAATGTGCTTTGTCTTTGAAGGATATGCAGGGTTATTTGCCAAGAAAATTGGACTTTGGCTGTCACAGTCTATCCTTATAGCTCCATGTACTAACCCCATACTTGAACGAAATCTCTGCAACCAAACTGCTTCCTTGCTTGCATGAGTGGCTACCATGTATTCTGCCTCTGTAGTTGATAGTGCCACTATAGATTGTTTCTTACTCATCCAGCTAACTGGACCTCCAAATAGGTTAAACTAACCACTTGTAGATCTTCTCTGATCCAGATCTCCAGCCCCATCTGCATCAACAAAGCCACGAATATCCAACACTTTGTCCAATCCTGGTCTTCCTTGGTAGTACAAACCATAATCACTAGTGCCATGCAAATACCTGAAAACTCGCTTCACTGTTGTCCAGTGCTTCTTCCCTAGTTTTGAAATAAACCTGCTCAATACTCCCACTGCATGTGCAATGTCTAGTCTAGTACAGACCATCGCATACATCAGGCTACTGACTGCACTTGCATATGGAACACAGGACATGTCCTCTTCCTCTTCTTGTGTCTTGGGGCACTGTTCAGCATATAACTTTACACCTATATGAATAGGAACCTTCACCAGTTTACTATCCTACATATTAAACCTCCTGTTTTGGAGAATTTAGTATCTACAGATAAACACTAATTCCCTAGATAAGTAGCCGTATCCAGAACAACAGTTTAAAGCACTTTAACCTTTTCCTATAAGCAATAGATAAGACAAAGAGGATTAGAAAACCTACTTGTAGTTTCACTTTCCTCTTGTCTCCTTTGTATCGATTTTGTCGCTCCTTCCCGTACTTAACACGCTTGAGAAGTACCTATAAACATCCACAGAAGACAAAGGACAAATCAAATCAAAAGATCTATTGAATACAAGTAAATGGAATCAAATTCATTTCACACATACAAGCATCATAAATCAATACAAACATATGGGAGAAAGGTTCAAATAGTTTATTGAATAAAAGAAGGAATTACAACCATTGTGTCTGATTCAAAGTCATTCCTCTAGCTTGGATCCCATCCACATCACATCAAAAGCATGACAAACTTGTAGCATCACAATACTTGCTTCAAAGCCAATTCTCATAGCAACATTATCTCCTTACAATTCAGCATAGTCCAGCCCCTTGATCGCTTAGATGAGTGGTCAATTTATAGGGAGAATAAGGAGGTTTTGTCATAAATGGTGGCATTGAATGGCATTCCATACTTAGAATTAGTTCCATGGAGGAAGGGATGAGAGGATAGGATGCACCTTGACTCATTCCTCATCCATTTTCAAGCTCATAGGAGTTGATAAGTGAGGGAAACTTCTATATGACTCTAAAAGATAATAATATTCCCCAAACCCTATGTGAATTTCGCTCATTCTCACCCAACATAGGGAAAATAAAGCATAAGTGCTCTGTAGAGCACCCTCGCAGTGGACTCAACTGCTCTACAGCACACCCTTACAAGGGCTTACTTGCGTTGGTCTCTCTAGAAGCTATTTCTGGATGTCTTCAAGTCGTGAAACTTTTTGGGAAGGAGGCATCCAAAGGGGTGACTTGTTTAGGGCATGTAGCAACTGAAATTAGGGTTTATGAGCCCTAAAACACTGATCTGGATGATGGGATTGATGTGCCCAAATGGACCTATAACACCTCTGCAATATTGTCTCGACATACTTCCTCTGGTTTAACCAGAGCTTCCTCTTTTTCCCATCTCTTTTAATTTACATGCCCAAAATATAGTTTGAAGCACCAAGATCTTTCATGTCAAATTTGGAGGACAAATGTGTCTTCAAATCCTGGATAATTTCTTTGGATTTCCAACCAACAACATATCATCCATATACAAGACCAGATAAATAACACGGTCACCAATTAATTTAAAATACACACAGTGATCTGCTTTGCTTCTCGTGAAGCCAAGTCCCCGTATAAATGTATAAAATTTCTGATACCACATCCTTCGTGACTGTTTTAACCCATACAGAGACTTCTTTAACTTGCATACCAGTTCTTTCTTACCCTTTAGCACAAAGCCTTCAGATTTCTTGATGTAGATCTCCTCTTCCATATCCCCATGAAGAAATGTTGTCTTCACATCCATCTAGTCTACCTCAAAATCAAAAGCACCAGCAACAGATAAAAGTAATCTAATAGAAGTTACCTTGCCAACACGAGAAAAAATATCACCCAAATCAATTCCCGACACCTGGGAATAACCTTTTGCTACCAACCGAGCTTTTTATTTCTCCACCTTTCCTTCTGCATTTGTTTTCTTCTTGAACACCCATTTGCTGCCAATGGGTTTCCTTCTAGTCGACAACTCCACCAGATCCCAAGCTTTATTTTTGTGCAAAGATGCCATTTCATCAACCATGGCCTCTTTCCAGAGTTTTCCATCCTCTGAATCCATTGCTTCCTTCACAGTTATGGGATCATCATCAGTAATATATAAAGAAAAATTTGAATACAAAGCAGATGCACTATACCTTTTTGGCTGCCTTCTTTCTCGAATTGATCTTCTCACACCTGGAGTTTGTGGCTCTTCATCTTCTGATTCCTCCTTTGTTGTAGAGTTTGATTCTTCCTCCTTTAGCTCAAACTCTATATTCTCAGGTTCCTTTGGTTGGAATTCCTGTTTAATAACATCTTTCACCTCTCTTAACACCACATCTCAGTTGTACACAACCTTCCTTGTTACTGGGTTCCAAAGCTTATAACCCTTTAAACCATCCTTATACCCAATAAAGATTCACTTTTAAGATTTACTATCCAACTTGGTTCATTTCTCCTTTGGAACATGTACATATGAATCACATCCAAATATCCTCAGATGTGAAAGAGAGGGTTTATTACTAGTCCATACCTCTTGTGGATTCTTATCCTCCAACACCGATGAAGTTGATATGTTGACCAAGTAACATGTTGTCTTCACCGCCTCTACCCAGAATTCTTGTCCTAACCCAGCACCACTGAGCACGCTTCTTGTCCTTTCCATCAACGTCTTGTTCATTCTTTCTGCAACTTGATTTTGTTGAGGTGTATATGGAGTAGTCTTGTGTCATAATATACCACACTTCTTACAGAATTCTTCAAATTCCTTACTGTAAAACTCTCCATCGTTATCTGTCTTCAACACCTTTATCTTCTTCTTTGTCTAGTTTTCCACGAGAGCCTTAAATTATTTAAGCCAGTCAAAGACTTCAGATTTCTTCTTAGGGAAATATATCCATGTATTCCTTGAGAAGTCATCTATAAATGATACATAGTACACAGACTTACCCAATGATGGAACCTTCATAGGTCCAAACACATCACTATTCACAAGCTCTAATATTTGTTTCGCCCTCTTACCACCAGAGGGGAAACTCACCCGATTCTACTTCCCATATACATAATTTTCACAGAAATCAAAATCTAGAGAACTATTACT
>Ga0115842_100732_pt1 | contig 13309 bp, 15 predicted proteins | sample InSIn2SAF170_2_FD_83856 | JGI IMG/M metagenome (GOLD analysis project Ga0115842, IMG submission 83856)
CTTGTTATTGAAGTATTCCACCAATAAGTGAGCCTTCCAATCGTTTGTGATTTCCATGAGGGAACTTGTTGGTTTCTTGGAAAGCGCATTGGCTACAAGAGGTAGACGCACAAGGAAATCCCGTGGTTGCATGGACATAAGGGAGTTGGCGAGAGCAGAGATGCAAGGTACCTGACACTAACAACTGTGGTCGACATAGGGGTCCAACTAGAAGTCGGGGAAGTCTTAAAGCAAATGCCATGGCCAAAGAGTATGAGTCTATTATCAAGAATGATGTATGTGATGTTGTTCTGAGACCTAAAGGAAAGTTCGTCGTAACTTCGAAGTGGTTATATAAGATCAAGCATGGAGTTGATGGAAGCATTGAGAAGTATAAAGCGAGGTTCGTGGCTAGAGGTTACTCCCAAAAAGAGGGAGAAAATTATGATGAGATCTTTGCTCATGTTGCTCGATACACCACTATCCATTTTATCATTGCCCTTGTTGCTAGTCAAGGATGGACCCTTCACTAGATGGATGTGAAGACTACATTTCTTCATGGCATACTACAAGGAGAAGTATATGTTGAGCAGCCTCAGGGATTTGAAGTGAAGCACAAGAAGACTCATGTTTGCAGGTTGAAGAAGGTACTATATGGTTTGAAGCAAGAACCCAGAACCTGGTATGCCCGCATTCATAGTTACCTGGTGAAGCTTGGATTCACGAGACGCAATGTTGACCTGAACCTCTACTTCAAAGTGGTCCAAGATATGCCTTTGATTTTGGTTTTATATGTTGACGATTTATTCTTGACAGGTAGTGAGCCACTGATGCTCAAGTGTAAGAGGGAGCTGACCTTTGAGTTTGAGATGAAGGATCTTGGCTTGATGCATTACTTCTTGGGATTAGAAGTATGGCAAAGACCTAGTGAGATTTTTCTTTCTCAAGGAAAATATGTCGTGAAATTTTTGGAAAGATTTTGAATGGTAGAATGCAAGTCCCTATTTTTAGGTAGTCCATGGAGTTTGGATACCTCTTTCAAAAATAGTTCTGCTTCCTGTTTGGTTGAATAATCAAGTGGAATTGCGAAGAAATGTGCAAATTTCGTCAGCCTGTCAACCACTGTGTAGATGCAATCCTTTCATTGTGCCTTGTGTAGGCTTGTAATGAAATCCATCAAAATGCTTTCCCATTTTTGTTCTGAAATTGGTAAGGGCTAGAATAGACCTTGGGATGTGTGTGCTCAATCTTATTTTGTTGGCATGTTACACACTCCTTGGTGTATTTCGATACATCATTCTTGATACCTTTCCATGTAAACCTCATCCTAATCTGTTGGTACGTTTTGAAGGAACCTTGTGTCCTACTATGTAAGCATCATGTGTAGCCCTCAAGATCTTTTCCTTGAGCGTGGATTCAGGGACCAAATATATCCTGTCTTTATAGAAAATAATGTCATTGATTATCTTGTATTTGTCATCTTGGATGAGGCCATTTGTTAGTGCACAAGCAAACTTGTTATTGAAGTATTCCACCAATAAGTGAGCCTTCCAATCGTTTGTGATTTCCATGAGGGAACTTGTTGGTTTCTTGGAAAGCGCATTGGCTACAACATTTTTTTTACCCTTTACATACTCAATGTCAAAATCATAGGCTTGGTTCTTACTTACCCATTTATGTTGTTGTTCATTTAGGTTCTTTTGCTCCACGAAATGATGTAAGCAGTTGTGATATGTTTTGACTATGAACCTGCTTCCTACTAGGTATTGCTTGAATTTTGCCAAAGCGTATATAATGGCTAGTATTTCTTTGTTGTATATGATGTAAAGTATTTTTGAATCCTGGAGCTTCCAACTTTCGAATGCAATTAGGTGTCCCTTTTGCATCAATAAAACTCCTATGTGTTCTCCTGACGCATCGCACTCTAATACGAAAGGTTGGCTGAAATCGGGAAGTGCCAATACTAGACATGAGCTCATCACTTCCTTGAGCTTATTAAATGCTCTGTCGGATTCGTCCATCCACCTGAATGCCCCTTTCTTTGTCAAATTTGTTAGAGGTGAGCCCAATTGCGAGAATCCTTTGATGAACTGCTGGTAGTAGCTACAAATTCCAAATAATCTTGGTAATTTGGTCAGGTTCTTGGGTGCAAGCCAATCCACTATTGCCTGGGATTTTTCTTGATGTACCTACACTTGTGCATTGATTATATGTCCCAAAAAAGAATTTTTGTCATCCTAAATTTGCACTTTCATGGCTTGGAATATAGTGGTTGTTCCATCATTATGCTTAAAATTTCGTCCAGATGTTCCAAGTTCCCCTTCCATATTTTACTGTATATGAGGAGATTGACGAAAAATACCAGTAAAAAATTTCTTAACTGCTTGTTGAAGATGTTGTTCATACAAGACTGGAATGTGGCGGGAGCATTGGTTAGCCCAAACAACATGACCAAAAATTCCAAATGCCCACAGTTACATCTGAAATCCATCTTAGGCACATCTTGCTCTTGAACCTGAATCTGATGATATCCTAATCATAGGTCAATCTTTGAAAAATACATGATTCCATGTAATTCTTTCAATAGTTCATCAATCCTGGGAGTAGGGTACCTGTTCTTGATGGTCTTTTTGTTGAGTGCTCGGTGACATGCCATCCTTCTTTTTCACAAAAATCACCGATGAAGAACATGGGCATGAGTTTGGTCTGATGTGGCCCATAGCTAGCAGTTTCTGATATGCCTTTTCTATTTCATCCTTGAATTTCTTTGGTTACTGTTAAGGAGTGGTAAAGATAGGCTTGGCCCCTTCTAATTCTATGGTATATTCAAGCCCTCTTTTGGGAGGTAGCCCTGGAGGGATCTTGCCAAACTTTGCCATGCTTATCTAACAATTGTTGAATATTTGCCTAGTACTATGAGATATGACCAGACATCTTTCAACTTGTAACCATACATTCTGCTACATAAGCTACATTCCCGTAACTAAATATGGCCTCCATTCTCTTGCCTGAAAGAGGTTGGAGCCTGCCATTAAACATCCCCCCCTCAATACTACTTTGCTGCCATTCGATGCTTTGAATTCCATCTCCATCGCTTGGTGGTATATTGTGATTTTTCCCAACAAGTATAACCATTGAAACCCCAAAACAACGTTGGTATCGACGAGTTCTATGACATAAAAATCATTAGTGAAAGTGTAGTCACCTAGGGTTCTGCTCAAATTTGGAATCTTTCGAGTGCAGGCTAGGTTGTACCCATTTTCTACCATCACGTCGAAGCCCTTGAACTCTTTTGTGGTGATCTCTTCTTGCTACCAAAGCTACATTGATGAAGTTGTGCATAGCTCCTTCATCAACCAAGGTTTTGATTCATCGTCCTTTGATAACTCCCTTGATCGTGAAAGTGTAATACCTGGGAGTTCCTGAGAGAGAGGCAATTGTACCACCCTTAATTTTCAGTGGAGGCTTCTCTTCTTTACGGTGATTTTCCTCCTCCTTAGCCTCCTTATGCGGTTGCTCTTCTTCGAGTATGCTAGGCTCATTGTTAGTTGTTTGTGCTGGATCTTCTTCATCCTCGTTGTTGCAAACTACTTCACTGTAGTGGATTCTTCCTTTGCCCATGCATTGGTGCCTTGGTTCCCAAGGTTCCTTACAAGTGAAGCAAAGTTTTTTCCTTCTTAGTTCACTTCGGATTTTCAACATATCCTTACTGGTCTAATCACGTTGAAAGGGGTTCTTATCTTTGTCTTTCTGAGGGATGAATAGTTTGGAAGGGGCTTTAGCTTTTGGTTATGCATTTCCGTATCTCGCGTCTTGGTGGTGGCGTCTTGTAGGGTAGTGGGTGTGAAGGCCTTGACCCAACCATGTAGGGGTTCGGCTAACACTTTTGTGAAAAGCATGATTAACCTTTGCTCAGATATGTATGCCACCATGACTGTTGTCCTTCGAATTCTGCAATGAAAGCCTTTGGTGTTCCAGTCTGTTTGAGTTGTGCCAACTCTCTAAAATGTATCTAAATATCCTTTCGATCAAAATGTTCTATCAATATTTTGGTGGAGTCCACATAAGATGTTATGTTGGAGTGCCCCAAGGTGACCAGTCCATGGTACCATCATTCATGTGCTTCCCCTTCCAAATGTAGTGTCGCAAATTGGATAGAGTTTGCATCTTGCATGGGATTGAGTTAGAAGTAGGTATCTAACTTTTGTACCCAAGCCCTAGTTGAACTCTTTGCTGCTCCATCGAAGGAGGGAATGAACGACTTCCCCACCTTATGCATTTGATCTTAATTCCACTGTGCCTTGGGCTTGCTTCTGGATTTAACGATGTTGTATTTGTTGAACGTCATGTGTGTTCAAACATCTTCTCGAAAATATTCTATAAAAGTCATTTTGTTATGCTACTCCTTAATTTGCTATCATTCGATTATCCAAAATCTGAGGTAGTAGGGGCCTATGGTTCGTGCTACTAGTCACTCCGTTGTTCGCTTGCGCAAGAGTATTGAAAGAGCTAGGATTATGGCTGCTGCTTCCTTTAGCCCCAATCTTGCTACTAACATTCAAACCATTAAAGACATGGTTACCTATGCTATGTATGGCCTGAAGAATGAGTTGCATCATCTACTATTGTCCTTGGGCAAATTGTTGCTTTCCTTGAGCTAGCAAATTGGCTATTTGCAGCTGTCTTTGAATCATTGTTGTGGTAACACTTTTTTTTCTAATTGTATCATTACTTGTATCTCTTGGAAGCATACAAGGTTCACACACTCACAAGATGGTAGGATGCACAACTCTGATACCACTGTAATATCCTAGGGCAATTTTTCCCTTAGGGTTAGAGATAGCTAGGGTTTTTCTAGTAAATCAGTAAGATTATATAGTGGCAATGTACATTCATACTAAGCAGTTATCCTTGAATATATGCACAAATATAGAGATTTCTACAACAGTATAATTCTTCATCCAACTCATAATGAATTAGGACTGTCTGCCTAATACACAGTATCGTATCCAACCAATAATTTCCTGGTACAAGAATATCACAATTTAATAATCTATCATTCAATTGTAAAAAATCTAATACTATCTGCCCAATTGTTACTAAACTGATTGCAAATCACTACCTATTATCTCTTGGCTAGCTGTGACAAAATGTGTTGTTATAGGGATGGTCGCAATGATCCTACTTCCTTGGTTCCTTCCTACAACGATTTAGTATTCCCTATTCCATTTTCCACTTCTGAAGTTGTGTATGATGGAAAACTTGCCTGGAACCGACCTTGATCTTGCACACGATCTGAAAGTAGCCATAGACCTAAAAGAAAGAAGCTTCAATTGTGTTCCCTGAGGATACCCGTAGCCCTAGTGGGATGATTGTTGGCCTCAGGATGCCTGGCTAGCTCGTTATTCCTTAAAATACGATGGAATTAGTTGAACAAAGGTTACATAGTGACTTGACAGTGTTTCTAGGGCTAGCTATAACCTTAGAAGAGAATGCGTAGACCAAATTTTTTGTTGTTGCAAGCAAAGCTTGGGTGATGCCCTACTCTGCCCCTTCACTATGAACAAATATTGGACCTTAGAACCAACGAAATCTCACATAAAATCTTCTTGGGTATCCCAAACAATATACTAATGATCTGCTATAGAAGATTGCTTTTCCAAATAGTTTGTTGAAGAGAGTTGTTTGGATAGGGTGGAATCTTTCACCACCGAAATCAGATAGAAGCTAGCAAGGGTGGGATCACCTCCCACTAAAACTATAAGGAAAAAGGGGTCTCAAAACTGTGAGGTAAGGATCACAACTATCTTATTGCTAGACAATAGGCATGATATGACTTACCGTGAGTTAAGGATCACAACTATCCTATTGTCCAAAGTTCCCTCAACCTCAGGAGCTCTCTGGCTCAATTCCTCTCCCTGTGAGCTTAAATAGGGGGGAAGAGCATAGCTCAGTGTCCTCGATTAGCTGGGACCCTTATCCGGGAGGGTCACATCCATCAGTCTAAGCTGCTCTTTGAAGACCAAGAACTTCCTTTTTGGCAAATCCTTGGTGAGTATGTCTGATATCTGCCCAACAGTCGAAATATGATGGAGTCTCACAACTCCTCTTTGCACCATGTCTCGAATACAATGACACTTGATCTCAATATGCTTGGACTTGTCATGAAACACAAGATTCTATGCCAATTAGATCCCATTCTTGTTGCCGCAATATATCACTGTCATATCTAGGACTTGCTCAAACAACTCTCCAAAGAACTTCCTCAACCACACTGCCTCACAACTTGCCATGCTAGCAACAATATACTCTGCCTCGGTCGTGCTTAAAGTTACAGAGTTCTGCTTCCTGCTCATCCAAGATATCATGGCAGAACTCAAACTAAAGCAACACTTTGATGTGCTCTTCCTGTCGATAATGTTTTCAGCCTAGTCAATGAAGTCTCACATCTCTGACAAAATATCTCAAACCTAGATTAATCTTCCCATGCAAATATCTCAACACGTGCTTGGCAACGACCTAGTGTGAATGAAGAGGCTCATTCATGAATTGATTCAAAGTGTTAACTGCAAAACATATGTCTGAACGGGTGTTCAGAAGGAACATCAAGGCCCCAATCAACTGTCGATACTCAGAGGGGTTCGCCAAGTCAGGTCCAACAACATCTCCACATAACTTCTTGAAGTTCATCTCCATCGGTGTGGCCAGGGACTTGCATTCTACAATTCCAAATCTTTCCAACAGTTTCGGGATATATTTTCCTTGAGAATGAAAAATCTCACCGAGTCTTTGCCACACTTCTAATCCCAAGAAGCAATGCATCAGGGCAATATCTTTCATCTCAAACTTAGAGGTCAAATCCCTCTTACACTTGAGCATCAGGGGCTCACTACTTGTTAAGAATAAATCATCAACATATAAAACCAAAATCAAAGGCATACGTTGGACCACTTTGAAGTAGAGGTTCGAGTCAACATTGTTTCTTGTGAATTGAAGCTTCACCAGGTGACTATCAATGCGGACATACCAGGCTCTGGGGGCTTGCTTCAAACCGTATAGTGCCTTCTTCAACCTCCAAACTTGATTCTTCTTGCCCTTCACTTCAAATCCCTTAGGCTGCTCAACATATACTTCTCCTTGTAGTATGCCATGAAGAAATGAAATCTTCACATCCATCTGGTGAAGGGTCCATCCTTGACTAGGAGCAAGGGCAACAATAGAACGGATAGTAGTGTATTGGGCAACATGACCAAAGATCTCATCATAATATTCTCCCTCTTTTTGGGAGAAACCTCTAGCCACGAACCTCTCCTTATACTTCTCAATTCTTCCATCAACTCCATGCTTGTTCTTATATAACCACTTCAAAGTTACGATGGAGTTTCCTTTAGGTCTTGGAACAACTACCCATACATCATTCTTCATAATAGACTCATACTCTTTTGCCATGGCATCCTTCCAGACTTGCTCTTTCACAACTTCTTGAAAGGTGGGAGGCTCAGCGTGTATGATGGTGCTCATAGCTACAACATATCCTTAGTACCAAGAAGGTTTCTTGCTTTCTCTAAATGTTCCTTTGGCAGTGACATGTCTCTCAACATCCTGCGATGTATCACGAAGCCAAAGAGGTCTCTTCCTAGCAGGGGGATCACTTGGAGGAGGATCCAAGGGGTCCATTGCCTCCATGGGATCATCAACAATATCCTTCTATAATTCCGGCATAGAAGGACCTTCTAGTAGGTCCGTGTCGTCATCTTTCTTCTCAACAGGAGGAGGTGGAGGAAGCTCCCTTGCTTTTCCATGGGCAACATCTTCATCAAAGGTTACATCCTTGCTAAACTCAATTTTCCTTTGATCGGATCTATATATTCTAAAGGCTTTAGAATTTTCACAATATCCATAAAACAAACCTTTCATTCCGGTGGCTTCCAACTTGTTCCTCTTGTCCTTGACACATGAAAATACACGGGACAACCAAATATCTTAGATGTCCAATATTGGGCTTCACACCTGTAAACACTTCTTCAGGGGTTTTGTTATCCAGGGCTTGATGAGGAATCCTGTTTTGAACATAGACCACTGTTTTTGTAGCTTCTCCCCAAAGAAACTTCGACAACTTTTGATCATGTAATGTGGTTTGGACAACTTCCATGATAGACCTGTTCTTTCTTTCAGCCACACCATTCTGCTCGACATTTTATGGTACAATAGTCTCTTTCTTGATTCCAGCCTCCTTGCAAAAGTCAATGAACTCATTTGAGGTATATTCTCCACCATTGTCGGACCTAAAAACTTTGATTCTCTTCCCTGTTTGACTCTATTGATGCGTTGAAGTCCTTGAACATGTCAAATGCTTCGTCCTTATGCTTCAAATAAAATATCCATGTTTTCCTAGAGATATCATCATTAAAGATAATATAATAGAGGTAGCCACCAAGGGAGTGCATAGGCATGGGTCCACATAGGTCAGAATGGATGAGTTGCAGAATATCATTGTTCGTGTTCTTGCAGGAGGGGAATGGTCCCCTTGTCTTCTTTCCACTAACACATCCCGAACATACACCATCATGACTAGATTGAACATCAGGCATCCCAGAAACGAACTTTCTTACTTTAGGCAGGGCTTCATAATGTTGACGTGCCAACCTTCGATGCCGTAGTTCACTTTGATGTTTGATATCATGGACCATAGCTTGCATAGGTCTTCCATTGACTCTATAGGGTCCTTCAATTCTAGATCCCAAGGTGAAAGCATCTCTCATGCAAGATTCCATAGGCCAAGTGAGGACCTTTCCTCTTATGAAGGCTACTCTCATCCCTTTGTCTTCTAAGGTAGAAATAGATACCAAGTTCTTCTTTAGTCCTGGAACATAAATAACATCATGAAGAAGAACAGATTCCCCAAAGTCCAAATGAAATTTAACAAAACCAAAGCCCTTCACTGGATGATCTTTAGATTAGATTTCCTCTCAACCAGATTTGAGAGGACTTCCTTGTATCTAGAGAAATGTCTAGAAGCCCCACTATCTACTAGCGAACAATCACAAGAATCTGGAGAGGAATTAGAAAGGGAAAAAATAAGAATATATTCAGATTGAGAAGCAACAACATTGTTTTCATATCTTGAGATTCTTGATCTCTTTTGTGGACGATAACCTTCTTCACGATCATCAAGGGCATCTCTCCTTCTATTGTCTCTTCTTCTTCTATCATCAGCTCAGAGCATCTATTTTTTGGGCATTCTCAAGCATAGTGACCATGCTTGTGGCAGTTGTAACATTCAACTTTTGATAATTCCTTCTTGAATCTTCGATTGGAATCCCTGGAATCTGGAGGAAGCTTTCTAGAGTTAGATGTTCTCCCTCTTCCTTTCCTCTTCTTATCTTGGGCAGAAAATGCAGAGGGCTCTTCATCTTCATGCTTTTGAATCCTCCCTCTAGAGATCATTCTGGTTTCTTCTAGAGTACATTTGCCAACGAGCTCATTAAATGTCGGTAACTTGTCATTGTTGCTTATAGTAGTGATGAAGGTTTCCCAAATAGGAGGAAGACCTTGAACAATGATCGACACCAGCTCTTTGTCAGACATAGGCTCTCCAACAGTATGCAATATCCTCATAACATAGGATTGTAGAAATTCTCCCTTGTTCATCTTGATGTCCTTGAGTTGATTCTTCAAGGAGAGGATGTGATTCAAATTGTTGACGTCATACATCCCAACTGGCTTATGATGGATGTCCTTAGACTTGTTGAACTTTCCGACATAAGTAAGCAAATGATCTTTCAAAGAATCAATAAGAATTTCTTTGGCTTTGATCTCATCTTTCTTATACTTGGACTTGGCAACAACGGGAGCATTTTCCGGTGGCTCAGGTACTTTTCCTTCCACATATTCCAAGATATCATTTTCATACAATATCACTTCCAGCCTGATCTTCCAAGCAACAATGTTAGATGAATCACTGAGCTTCTCATCACCCTTGAAGAAAGAGGTGGACATCTTGACCAAGTCAAATAGGCTCCTTTTCAAAGATGATTGCTCTTGTTTCTTGATTCCTTGGGCTTGTCTTCACCTTAGCTCTGATACGATGTTAATTTTCCACTGTTCTATGCTATTACAATCACTTTAGCCCAATTCTTTCTTCAATTAACAATCACATTTAATCTTCTAGTAACAAATAGCAATTATAGATAGAACAATAAATGCAATGTACAATAGAAGACAATGAAGAGCAATAAGAGACATAAGATTTGGTCAGAGACTAGGGAAAAACCCTTTCAAATTTTTCTTCTTATTAGATTGTCATAAAATGTTCAACAGAGAGATACAATGCTTCAATTCATCAATAAAAGAGTCAAAGTCAATTCTTTGATGATCCAAGAGATCTACCGACCAATATCCAATAGATGGGCTTCAAAGTCAAATATGGTCAACAAGTCAAATTCTACAATTTTGTTAAAGTCATCAACAGTCAAAGATGCCCTAACCAGTACCGAAGTCAACGGTCAAACTCCTCCAAAAGAGCTCGGTCAACAGTGAAAATATTTGGCCCGCCAAGCTAGTCAAACCTCAATCAAAACAATCCCAAACAACTTGGTCAAGCTCAGTGAATGGAGAGAGAAAACCCTACAGTCAAACTTCATATTTCAGAGGTCGAAGTCAACGGTCAACAACAGTCAAAAGTGCCCAGAAAATTTTGGCTCCTTCATAGAAAAACTCAGCCTCCAAAAATCAGAATTATGCAAATCAAAGCAAGTCAAAACTCCAAGTCAACTTGGTCAACAGTCATCCCAACAAAAAGTCAACGCAAAATTTTAGATTTTCCTCTATCCCTTCTCACTTGTGAACTCATCTGCCTTGCTTTAAATCTATACGAACCAATCCAAGGAGAGTGAAGAAGAAGATGCTTGATGTGATGTCCAAATGAGGTTGCCTTGTGTATTTATATGCTTCTTTGGAGATCCAATTTTGTCATTAGGTCGACCTGAACTTTTGTGCACATGTGGGTTTTCACATTAAAAATATATTTTTCCTTGACCAAATTAAATTCTTCCAACGACAAAGAGGGCCTTCTCTGGATGAGGAAGGATATCCAAAGGACGGAGTTCATCCTTGAGTTGCCAAATTAACATTGGGTTCTCTCTAATGTGAGGGGTTGCAAGTGCACCCCCAATTTGGGCTTTTGCCCCAACTATCCCAAAATTTACCCAATGTTGCCCCAAACATTGGATAATTGGGTTTTCCCCTTTATCAATGACTATAGCCTACGAGGTTGGATAGGCAACTTTGTCCTCCCTTGGCTAATTAATTGGAAGAGGTCATTACATTCCCAACTCGAGGGGGATGTACAATTCCTAGGTTGACCCTTCAATCCATAGTCGTGAATGATAAGTGATATGGTCTACGGTGTACTTCATGAGAGGTGTCATAGTCTTATACATGATTTAGGCAAGACCATCATCTGTGTCTTTGTAAAGCGGGTGATTGCATTACTTGAGTTATCCTTTCCTTGACACTACTTTTTCCAACCTTTACTTAGCCTTTTTCTTTTCCTTGATTGGCTTTCTTAGCAAACTTTCATCAATTTTATTAATATTCCCAATGAGGATGGGCAGTTCATTTGTCATAGGGGTTGGGATGTTTTTTAAAGCCCCTTTTAATTTGATAGATGTGATATGCATGGGACTAGGGTGATGGCTTCACATGATGGGTAGAGCTCAAGTTATTCTTGGCTTTTAATCTTATATTCATCCCTTGCTACTTTTTTGCATTTTAACAATCGACACATGCTTTTAATTTCTTTTCTTTTTCCAGTTGCATTTGCAAGCCTCTCTTCTCATTGCATGAGACAAATAGGGAACTAGTACGAGTGACTAACACCAACCATCCCAAAAGAAAGGACAACAGATAAAAAAGGGATAGATGGTAATTGTTAAGTATGAAAGGATGTGTAAACACTACCTCTATCAAGGGAACCTATTCATGCACCTCTTAGACAGTGAAAGAAAAGCTAAAAGGTGTTTGAAGTTTGAACTACTATAAGGAAGACTGACCACCAAGGTGAAATAAGGAAACACTTATAACTTCTAGGAATCATGATACATTATCTGATTTCAACCCATGATCCTTATTTAAATGTCTTGAAACAATGGCTAATGTACTTGATGGTTGTTGACTTACCTTCATATGATGAACATGTTAATCAAGTGGATGCTCTGATCAACAAGTGGGTGAGAGGCATTTGAGAAGTTGCTATTTGAGGATCATGTGAGGGATTCCTCGTTCTAGGGCCAATCTCTAGCAATAGAATTTTAGTACAGGTAGATTAAAGCCAGTTTCAGCTCCAATAGAGGACTTCTGACAACCAAACACATTTCCAAGGCACGGTCTAGAGTGTGCATAGAAGCATTGTACTTCAAGTTCAACTTGAAATTGTTAAAGATTTTGACAGCACGATTGCGTTGGACGCAAATAACACTGCCAAAAACCCTAGGGATGCTTCCACCTTGTGCAACACTCTGTGCCTTGAGCCTTGTGTGATGGTCTGAAATGTTTACAATTACTAGAGGGAGGAGCTTAAATGTGAGCCCGATGCTGGAAGAGATTGCAAGTATTTGAACAATAGACCTCTCACACTCAGACAATCCAAGGGTTTCAACTATAGTGTTGTCGATTGTTGTGAAGCAAGCCTCGTTGAGAAATCAATGCTTGTAGTTATTAGGGTTTTGATTCCTCTTTTCTTGATAATTACTTGTGATGTGTGTTGGATTCTTTACTTCTTTATTATGTTGTCTTTCATCAAGAAATTACCAAATCAAAAATGCGTGAAGATCACAAGAACAAGAGACACAAGATGTAGGCACTCAGCTAAGGCAAAACCTCTCTCCAGGGGAAAACCCAATCAAACTCTTTTTCAATAATCCAACCAAATCAAAATAAGACAATCCAAAACCTTTAGACCTAGATAGAGACCTCTTCCAATCACCAAGTCAACCCCCCTTCCAAGTAGATAGATTGTGTCAAAGCCAATGAAAGTATCTTTCTTCAAAACAACTTCAATATGGAGTTCCAGCCCCGGTGCAACTCAAAACTTCAGAGGTGTAGTTACTACAGAAATTTCGACCCTTGCAACTTGCCCAAAGACCCTAGAAAACTTGCACATGTGAGAGATGTGTCCCAAAAGCTTCGATTTAGTCTTCTTTCTCCTTTACTTCTTTATTATGTTGTCTTTCATCAAGAAATTACCAAATCAAAAATGCGTGAAGATCACAAGAACAAGAGACACAAGATGTAGGCACTCAGCTAAGGCAAAACCTCTCTCCAGGGGAAA
>Ga0115842_100734_pt1 | contig 13297 bp, 16 predicted proteins | sample InSIn2SAF170_2_FD_83856 | JGI IMG/M metagenome (GOLD analysis project Ga0115842, IMG submission 83856)
CGGGCAAGGGCAGCGTCGACTGGGACAAAGTGCGCACCGCGCCGCGCGCCGACGTCTTCGCCGCCATCCAGAGCGGTGGCCTGGCCACCGTCAAGAGCCGCGACATCCAGAACATCCTGCAGATGGTGTGGGTGGAGAACCAGGCGCGCCGCGACGAGCTCGTCGCCAGCAAGGACACGGCGGGGCAAGAAGACGCGGCGCAAGAGGTGGCCAAGGCCGATGCGTCGGTGCTGTCGCTTGACCACCTGCACGCGCTCCCGTCGGACGCCGCCTTCGCGCACCTGCTGACGTACCCGGGCATCGGGCCCAAGACGGCGTCGTGCGTGCTGCTCTTCTGCCTGCAGCGGCCGTCGTTCGCCGTCGACACGCACGTCTTCCGCCTCAGCGTCTGGCTGGGCTGGGTGCCGCGCGACGGCAGGGCGACGCGCAACTCCACCTACGCGCATCTCGACGTCAGGATCCCCGATGACATGAAGTACGCCCTGCATTACTTGTTCATTAGGCACGGCAAGACGTGTGGGTTCTGCAGCGCAAAGGCTGGCGCCAAGGATCGTGTGGGTAAGACGTGTCCCTTGGCACATTTGATGGTCAGGGGTGGGAAGGATGCAAAGATGGCTGTATAGGTGTCGCTCTAAAACCTTGGACAGGGTAGTCAACAGTGTAGGGCTATAAAGAGATGAGGAGACTGGTTTTAACGTCTTTAACAGACTACTATGGAAATTCTTCAAAGTAGGCGCAAGCATGTAGTCAAATAAACGTATGGCAGTCGAGAAGGACGTTCAAAGTCAAGATGCAGTCATGACGTATGATGTGTCGCATTGGCTTTTCGGCGTCTTCTCCGATCTGATATATTCTAATCTGATCTGATGTGGATGTCTAATGTAGATGGATCATCTACTTATACTGTGTTGTGTATGTCCTTCAGATCCCAACCAAGTCAAAGCGCCCATCAACACGCCACCACAATTTCCTTATGAATCTGTTGTCTAGTCCGTCATACATCAGGCTCTCATGTCATTATATCGTATAACCCCGCCGCCCTTTCCTCCTCACCTCTTCAATCCTTCCATCTTGCCAAAAACCTCGCCATGTCGTCCTGTGGAGTCGACGCAGGAGCCTATCCAAGTGTCAGCCAAATCCTTGTCCTTTCCCCTCTTCAGCCAGAACCAACGACCTACCGCGTTCTCCCTACTCCCAGTACTGAACGTCTGCTTCTGAGTCTTCGTCGTGACGGCGTTCCCCTTGGATATAAACGTCGTTGCCAAGCGCGCAGAGCTCGTCGGGTACAGCATTTTCATTTCCGTCGCGGTGATCTTCGTGCCCGGCCGCGGCTGCATAGGCGCGTAGCGCGTGGGCCCGACCTGCAAGCTGAACGGGGTGTCCCAAGGGCCTGTAAGTGCAGCGCCCTTGCCGATTCCGGCGCTGGTTGGGGGGCCGTTGGTACTGGTGCCGATGGCGGCGATGCCTGCGAGGACTCCAGGGGTGAAGGTGCCCGTCATGCCGGTGAGGGAGAAGCGAGTGCCGTAGTTTGTCACTTGAGTGCCGCCTGCGCCAATGGAGACGATTTGGAGGAAGCTGTATAAAGGGGTTGTTAGTCTATGAGCATCTCGAAGGGCGGCGATGCTAATGGTGAGATCATACTATCCATTGACCGCATTGGCTCCGACGCCTGCTGGAATAGTAGCCGTTGCGCTGTTATCCGTCGAGAACACACCACCGGCCACCAAGGTTGAAAGGGTGCAGAGGAAGGAGCCGGCAGTATTGCCGCCGGCACAGAGATTGATGACATAGTTTGTGAGATCTGCGAGTGACGGTGCGACGCCCGAGTCCTGCCATGTCATGCTGATCGTAGAGCCGGCCTGCAAGGATGCAGCAGCAGCAGGGGCTGTGAATTGAACATCTGCCAGAACGCAGGAAGCCAAGGCCAGGAGCAGGGAGAAGAGTCGGATTGTCATTGTAAGCATTGCACGCAACCAGCTCGTTCACCTGGGGCTAAAGTTGAGGAATTGGATCAAGAAGCTCAACGGCAATCATGGTCGATCAGGGGTCCCCTTCAGCCCCTTTTATTATATGTATGCCGGGGGATTGTGCTCAGATGGTCGGGGATTTCGACCCGGTGTAGACACAGTATTGGTTGAAATGGCATACTCTACCACCGCCAGACAATGTAGCCAAACTACATCCATTTCACTCAAACTGAATGCATTCCGTCTTGTTACTACCAACCAGACAGCTTCATCATCACACAACCCGTGGTACGGTCGAGTCGCCAGCCGAAATAGTACTCCTACGCCGCCTCAAACTCTGCAACCCCAGCCGGAACCTAGCCGGCGTCTTAGTCGCGAGCTGCAACAACGACTTTGTGTTCTCCTCGAGCATCTTATTGTCTACCTTGAGGTCGAAGTTTGTCAGGTAGCAGATGCTAATCTCGAGCTTTGCCAACTCCTTTTCACTAACACCGCCTACGCCGGAGAAGCGGGCGTGAGGGTAACTCAGATCTTCAAGGGCTTTCATGGCTACCCGCAAGCTTCCCAGGAGCAGTCGGTGCACGGTGCGAATCGTCACGGGCACCGACTTGTCCTCGATGGCGATCCTAGATATGTACACGCCAGCCGCGAGGTAGACTGCCGTAGACATTGGGCAGTACCGATGGAGCCGGAGTAGGTAGTCATTGATAGATATAGGCGGCGGCTTCTTCGAGTAGAACTTCCTCGCAACGGCATCCTGTTGTGCTGCCTGCGAGGATGCCACGCGTGCCGATACCAGCATGGCTTCCGTCGTCATGGATTCGCCGGTTGTAGTCTCGGGAGTTCCAATCACCTTATCTTTAAGTGCCAATCCTCTGAGGTCCTCCGATGAAACAAATGACGGGGGAGTTCCGGGTCTTGAAAGTCGCGCGCCTGTCCTGGACATGTCCTCGCGCAATGATCTCAGTGACGGACTCTCGGGCCGACTGACTGGAGGTGTAGGAGGGATGTTGCCTGTAAGATCACACAACGCCTGTATAGCATGAGAAAGCATCTTCAGCGCCTTGAGGGAATCGAGCGTGGCGACGTCGAAGTCGGCATCAGGCGGCGTCAGGCTGCCATCGTTTGGGGCGGATGAATCGATCTGAGGAACTACACCGGGATCTTGTGAGGGGTTTGGTTTCGGCGGCTGCTCCATGGTGAGACTCTGCTTTCTCTCGCCATCACCCTGGTCCATAACCTGGACTTTTCGACGTGGTAATTAGGGGTATGCCGATGTGCGGGCGAGTCGCCATGCAACGTGGGCGCCTGAAGGCGTCCGGTGCGGTGGGAGAGTGAGAACAAAGTCGGTGTGGTCTGTCTTGTTGTCGACACGAACGCCACTTATTGCGGTCACGGACGGGTGCGAGAGAAGAGCGGGGTAGTGATGTGAGGCTCCTCGAGTGTCTGTCTGTCGGTCTGTCTGTTTGTCTGTCGGTCGTGCGCTTTCGGTTTTTGAGGGTGGTGAAGCAGGCGTCAAGTGTGGCGAAAGAGAACAGAGAAAGGCACGAAAAGAAGTCTGCCACCCGTTGAGAATGGATGGAGGAGGATAGAGTGTAGGAAGAGAGAAAGAGTAAAGGCGACGTTGGTAAGGTGGTGGGGGCTGCTCTGCTCTGCTCGACTATGAGACGACGGACAACGCACCGACCCGGGGCGGGGTGGAGAGGTGGCGTGGCGCGGCGCGGCGCGGAGCTCTTTTCCCCTCAGGGCTCATATCATTGTAGAACACGTGAGACCCGTCTAATCATCGCCGTCAATTGCTTCTCGGTGCTATTTTGGTGTCCTTCTAGACTATAACACAAGGCCAGATACAAGCAGCAACGCTTTCCACCAACCAGCAATCTCACCCTTGTCGAGATCCGCCGTCTTTGACAGCAAGTCGTTGTCTCGTCGACCTCTGCAACTAACAGCACGGTAACATGAAAGGAAAAGAAATCAGCAAATGGGTATGGGCGCACATAAGAGCAACAGTACGTAAATCGTCATCATCAAGGGATCCCGCTCGCTCAGTAGAAGTTGCCCTTGGGGACTGCCAAGAACACGGCTGTCAGCACCGCCGATCCAAGCAACGCTCCGAGGAGTGATTGAATGAAGATCGTGTCTTGGATCTGGCGAAGTGCGGGCTCCTCGATCCATAGCTCGCGGTCGAAGATCTTGCGGATGAAGTTGCGCTTTTCGTACTTTGGAATCCATGGCTCGTCCTCGTAGCTGTTGCTTGAAACCTGGGAATCCAACGACTCCCAAGAATCGTTCTTGAGTTCCACCGTCTCGTCGTCGGCATCCTGGAACAGCTCCCAAGGTCGAAGATGGCGGTGATGCATGCCGTGCAGCACGACGCACATGCCCTTCCAAGCGGCGATGAGTGTCGAAATGCCAAGCATGAAGAGGGGGAAGGTGAAGACACGCCAACCACGTCCTGCATGAGAAAGCACCAGAAGTATGCCGACAATGATACCCGCAACGATCCCACCAACGCCCAAGCCACGAGCGAAGATGACACGAGCCTCGTTGCCGTTGCAGATGGTCCAACGGACAAAGTTGGGGTGTGCTTGGAAGCGGAGTGAGTATTCGACGGTCGTCAAGATGTTGCGGAACGCAGATGGGTGGGTTGTGTTCTCAAGTGCATGAAGAAGTGCTGCACGCTCCTTGGACGAGAGGTTGAGCTGGCGTGCACCTCCATCGGCAATGTAGATGCTGATAATCCTGGATACCTCATCACGGAATGGCTGAATGGTGACTGTAAGGGTATTAGATAAGTCGCAGAGAGGTGTGAATGTCAAGCTTACAAGGCTGCCACTTCAGACCAGCGTCGTCATAAGCACCCTCCACCCTCTTCTGCATGGACGAGTTTTCAGTCGACTCCCATCCCATAGACTTGCTCTCAGTGCCGCTGAACATTGACGTAGCATCCTGTCGTTTGCTTTCGCCAGATGGGGTCCTGGGTGGGGTGAAGAAGGGGTTGGCCTTTTCACTCTCGGAAATGACGGGTGTGGAGTCCAGACCAGTGCCCTTGAGAGCGGCGGCGGTGTCTGCGCTGATCTTCATCTGGCGAGAGAGGTGCTGGTTGGCAAGAGCCTCGGATTCGGCCTTGGTCAAGGTCCATTCGGGGGAGAGCAACCTTTCGCTTGCGGGAAGCGCATCAAACTTCTTGGTGTAGGCACGGTGCCAAAGGAAGAACTGCAAGTTCTCGGCAGCGTGTTCGATGTATTTGAGATAGTTCATGAAGTCGCGAAGGGTCAGAGGCTATGTCGGGGCCAAAGTCAGATATCATGCATGTTTGCCGATTGCGATGAAGAAGAAAAGGCAGTCAACTTACAGGGCAGGTTCCACCATTGATAATCTTGTCGAAGCCCAAAGCCTCGGGGATACCGTTGCACATGCTGCATGAGCTGGTTGTTTTGATTGAGTCATTGATGGATTGTTGCTTCTCCTCGCCATTCAGAGAGTTGCGCGAGGAGCTCTGGGAAGGCGGACGACGATAGGTAAGGCTGTACACCATGGTTGCGGAGTAGAGGCCTTAGGGCGTAGGTAGGGTAGGAGAGAGTTGGAAAGAATGTAGGTGCGTGAGAGAGAGAGAGAGAGAGAGAGAGAGAGGAGGAGGAGAAGGAAAAGGAGGAAGAAGAAGAGAAGAAGGGAAAAGAGGAGGAGGAGGAGGAGGAGGAGCAGTAGAGGGCGGCGGAAGGCAGAGAGCGGCAGTGGAACAAAGTGGGAAAGATGACAGGAGAAAGCCCGGAGAGCCAGAAGGAAGTAGCGTGGCGGAAAGGTGGAAAGTCCAAGTCCCCCCCACTTGGGCCGCTTGCTTTTAAGCGAGAGCGAAAGACTCCGACAAGTGACAAGTGACAAGAAGCGCGAGCGAATGATATAGCAGTAGTCCACGCCTCAGTGATGCGACACACCGAGCGGCGGGTGGGCTGAGTGATGTGTTATATACACCACACAAGATGCTTGAAACAGGACCTGACACGACCTACTACTTCTCCACGACACAGACTGAGACAGCTGGCTGGCTATTACTGCTTGACACAGAGGCATAACCCAAAAGCCCATGCCCGTGGTCACTCAGCACTACTGCCTCCGGGGGGTGCGTGGCCGGCCTGTCAGAATATCGCATTTGCCGTGTGGTGTGTCCATGGAAGGGGGGACCCATTTGGCTGATAACCATCCTGCAGGTTCAACCCTCCCGATCGCTCTCGTCCCTCCCTCCATCGGCCCAGCCTGTAGTGTAGGGTACTGAGGCCCTCGTTCGACAAGCGCTTGCTCAACGTAAGCAGTACTGCAGCGTATGAACACACCGACTTTCCACCCGAGCGTGGCCTTAGGTTGAACGGTTCAACGTCGCTGCCATCTTGCGTCTCGATTGGAATGGTACAGCATACATAGCAGGAGCCTGTCCGACCTACGATTGGTTCGCTGCCCAGCCGCCAAACTCTACTTGTGTGTGGTCTGCTGAGGGTGGCCTCTGTGGCGTGAGAGACAGCGGTACTGTCTATACTGCTCGTCGTGCTCGACCATCGAAGACAATCCAAAGCGCTCAATCCGAAGGGCTTCAAAGTCAATTGACCTGGTGTCATTGGGCTGGGACGAAGACATGCGGTGTGATGGATGTGTCAAACCTGTCAGACTCCCTGCTAGAACAACAACAACAATAATAATGTACGACATGTCATGCACGGACGCCCGTATTATTATGGTTGACAAATCGTGGTGCGCGGGAGGTTCCAGGTCCACGTTTCTCGCCCGCTTTCTTAACCCGAAGGAAGAACCCACCCAGATCCAGGCGTCGGCACTCCCTTCAGCGCTGTCAATAATAATAACATTAATGCAACAGCAATCAACAACCAACTTATGCTGTGTCACCTAAGCGCTTCGGTCAATCTAAGCTAATCGTTGATGCGCCCCATCTCGGTAGCGTTTTGTAAACGTTACATTCGCGTTAACACCTCTCTTCTGGTAACTACGTGGAGAAGAGCCTTTGCTTCTGCCGGACTGAGCGGCCGCCCGACTCAGCGGCACGGAGGATATGCCATACGATGTGCCGTGGAGCGGAAGTGTTCAGGAACTACACGAGGGTTCTTCCAAAGTCTCAATACTAAAATACACATGGTTATCCTCCGTCCTTCTCCGTCGTGTCTTTGCTTCCCCAGGTTATGTGTACTCCAGCAATAGCGGATTTTAAAGACACTTCCGCGCAAACGTCAGCTTTCAAGGCTCAGGCACGAGAAGGCCCTCTGGTAATAACGTGCTATGACGTTCCATTCTGGTCTGTTCCCGCGTACGATCTGAACACAAACCCTTCTTCGCTGCATAGAGTTCCAACAGCCTGAAACAAAAGAAAGACACAATTATGGCATGAATACCACAACCCTCCATCCTTCCTAGTTGGATTGAAGCTTGTTGAGTGCAAAATCGTCAACTTATTGGGAACTCGATTCCGCGGACGGATATAAGAGACGCATGATTGCGTAGGAGTGTACCGGATGTTCATGGAAAGAATATACCAGCGTCTCCCAGGGGCGCTCGCCGCTGGGCAGACCCGAACATGTTCACAGAAGGTTGGCGGCCCCAGACAGTGCCCCGCAATGTCCAAGGGAGTGCCAGGAGTTGGTGTTGTTTCACAGAGTTGAGGCGCTGCTCATCTTGACACTCCCCATGCACTACTTCGTGTTCCTTCTTCTTTTAGTTCGCAGAAGTTCGTTCTCGAACCTCTTCCCGTCGTCCTCAAGATCCTCCATTGACGTCAGTCGTCCTCCATCGGTATCAAGCGGCCTCCATCGGGCATCCGTCATCCTCCATCGGCAGCCATCGTCCTGCGTCATCCTCTCCGTAATTTCGTAAAAATCATCCAATTCGCCCCATTGGCTGCTTCCTCTTCTTGAATCCTGCTGGACGTCCCGCGCGGTTCGTCGCCCCCACAACTTACACTCCACCATCGCTCTTTTGCTGCAACGCTCTCGTCTCCTTCCTCGCTCTCAGTTCTGCAATCTTCTTCTCCAGCCCTGCCTTGGTCGTCTCCAACCGCTCCCTAGCCATCTGCAATCGTTCCGTTTTCTTCGCGAGCGACTCCGCAGCCCGCGTCTCTTCACGTTTGGCCGTCTGGGCTTCCTGCTTCAGCCCCGCGCCGTACATTGTGCCCATGATTGTGACGGCGGCGACGGAGACGGCGATTACAAAGGGTCGGGCTTTGTTCGTCGTGGGTATACCCTGAGCACGGCGGATGGGTGTTGATGACGTGCGGCTGGCGTATGGCAGACGACTGCTTGATGGAGCAGGCATAGCGAGACGGAAGGTGAATGCGAGGACTGATTCTTTGAGAGTCGTGATGTTAGTTCGTGCAGACTCTCTTGCCGGGCATCGTTTGGCGGAAATAACGAGTCTCGGCGTTTATGAGCAGAACAGACGTATTTGACCAATTTTTGACAATCATCTCAGGTCCGCGTTACTCGTTTTCGGTCGTCCATTTGAACAAGACATCACCCTTAGAGATACGTACTGTAGCAGAGATTCACCAAGTAAAAATGTACCTGGACCAGGTATAAAGCTCACAACTTCAGCCACGCAATCAAACGGACTTCAGTCGGCAAAAAATCCTCTCAAACCGCCAACTCGAAGGAGAAGATGGCCACAAATACGACGGAGTCTGTTCCGGCAAATACTTGTACTATCACGACGGCTTGGAGTTGGACCTGCAGCCGGCCCGCTACTTGTTAACCTGCCCATATAGTAGCTTCGGCTCTTGGCGCTTCGCCGAGCAGACAAAATGGTATTACAGACTCCGTCTCGAGGTTGCTAAGTTACTGGCTCATGACTCACTGGCTCATCGAGATGTTTATGTCTAGTTGTTCTCAGACGACAATCTAGTCGACTGCTTGTCTCGTTTGTAGTTCAACATCAAGTAGCTGTAGAAACGTTGAAGCATCACTCCATGCTCGAACTGTGTGATTGTGCACGATTTCCCCCGACGCTACTTGTAAACACTTCAGCTCATGACAGGCCAACCCTGGTGAGAACATCCACTGAGGGCCGTCCATCATAACAGTGGGGAGCTTCCGCTCATGCATGCTGTGTTGTTACGACCCCACGGTGACAACTTTATCAACGATTGTTCATTTGTGTTGTTTTTGCTTGCGAGCTACACATCTTTCCTAATCCTGAGTAAAGTCATGGTCTGAGATGCCCCTGGGATACTCTTGTAATCACAAAAGAATCACGACGCAAACTCACTGGCCGTGGCGATCGCACCGGCTTTCAGCGCTTGGGGCGTGCTGATAGCATATCGTATTATTACATGCCTGTTTATGGGTTGTTGTTTTCACTCGCGGAAAAACATGGTCAACTGTGCTTGGTGCCACGCGAGCGGGAAGAAGCGGGAATATTATTATTAAGAAGAAGAAATGCCCCTGAATAATGTACAGAACAGCCGTTTAATGCATCACCACCGCTACGTGGTCATCCATGTACTGGCTGATGTCTCCAACAAAGCACGCGCAGATGAAGCTGACAACTCCAAATGCTATCGACACGTAGTAAACCCACGCGTAAGCTTCGGCCATGGCCCAGTGTGTGGCCTCCAAGATGATGTCGTAGGCGTGGGGGTTCGCGAAGGTGCTGGTAAGGTTACGGAGCTGTGCATACTGCGAGTTGGTGGCAAAGACGACGGCTTCCGTGATGATCTTCGGGTCGAAGATGTGCACCTGTGCGAACACGGCGCGAAGCCCGATGATCTCAGTGGCTTTGGGTACCAGCTTGTTGTAAAAGACGTTGTAGTAAATGGAGTAGCCAATGGCACCTCCAAGCACACGGATCGAGAGGGTGATGGCTGTGATAGTCGCAATCAGGTCGTCCGGGCAGATGATGGTGGTGATGATGGAGCATGGAACCTTGAAAAAACGTTAGTGAATGGTTGGATGGTACAGCAACCAGTTTACACTTACGACAATGCCGCCGATTCCAATGCCTGCGAGAATGACGAGTCCCCACATCGTGTACAGGTTGTTTGGGAGCGCAACAGCCATGGATCCGACACCTTTGACGAAACGTTAGTTACATCTCCCTGGAACTGGACTCGAACGGACTAACCTGCGGTCATGACGGCAGAGAAGAAGATAAGCAACAACCGGATGCGGCCTTTGGTAACACCAATCAGGACAAGACAAACGATGGCGCCGAGCAGGATGGAGAAGCCAATGGGCAATCCTCTGAGACCAATGCCAACCGGGTCGGTGCCGTAGACGTTGAAAGCCTCCGTCGGCCAAAAGAACAGAATGGCAAAGAAGTTCGCACCACTGACGAAGGTAATGATCAAGACAAGTGTCAAGACCCTACCGTCCTTCAGAAGACGCTTCGGGAACAGGGGATATTTGGCGAACTTGCCCTCCCAGATGACGAATACAATCAGAAGCACCGCGCCAAGAATTAGCGGGACCAGGACGTGTACTGAAGACCACTTGTACTGGTAGCCTCCCCATTGGATACCCATCAGGAAGAGTACGACTCCGCCAATACTGAGTAGACCACCAACGTAGTCAATCCGGGCGAGGATCTTCCTCCTTGAGTATCCCTCGCTGTTGACTCTGTCCGGCGGGTTGTAGAAGAGAACGACAAGGACCAGTCCGACGAAGGCCCAGACGGCGCACACCAACCCAACGTAGCGCCATCCGGCGGCTCTGTTGATGAGCTGTGCGTAGAGAACCGATGGGCACCATGGAAGGATGGTGAAGATCATACCGCCGACATAGGCGCCTCGCTTAGCAGTGGGCACCAACTCGGCGGTTCCAGCGAGGGCAGTCAGCTCGTTGATTCCAGCTCCGGCACCTGCGATTACCATGCCGCCTGCGAAAGAAGTCAGTCCGTGTTGCGTGGCGCGATCCTGGGGAAACACCCTACCTATTACAATGTTCATTGAGTGTGCGGTGGACACGACAATCATGCCGATGATGATAAGAACGGATCCACTGATGGCGACATAGCGGCGACCGATCAAGTCTGAAAGACTTCCAACAAAGGGACAAATAGCAGCGAGTGCGAGGAGGTTGCCAACGATCATCCATACCCAGCGGTCAACTCCACCAATATCACCTGGCTGGATATTAGCATGGCCGTCATGAGATCACCCATCACCAAAGCTGGTTCTTACCATAGATATCAAAGGGAATGCCTCCTAGAAGGTAGACAGGAATCTGCGAGCCCGTCCAGCAGAAGGAAAGAGCAAGGAGAGCCAGCCAGGATTTAGCACCCAGCTTCTCAATGTGGTGCTCCTGGCCGTCGCCTTCAGTCCTGAGGCCGTCCTTCTCATAGTAGTTCTTGTGGGTGCCGACTCTCTCGATTGTTCTGATGTTCTCGAGCTGTGCCGCGTCGTAATCCTTCTCGCTCAGGGTGTCGCTTCCGGATGTGTTGGTCTCACGCTTCGAGTGATATGCGTCATTCTCGTAGGTCGGTGCGACTTCAGCGGCCTCAACGCTTCGTCTTACTGGGGACGATGACGAGTCATGTGCAATGTTGGAATGGTGAGCATCATCCTTGAGATGGGCTACTACTGGCAAATGTGGTGGTTGTTCATATGAAGACACAGGAGCATGGCTGGCTTCCAAGTCGGCAGGCTCGTTTGGTCGAAAATACTTGATAAAAGACATTGTTTGCGTATATCAGACGAGAAGAGCAGAGGCAGAGAAGGCGAGGGAATGGGAGGTGCAGCTCACCGGACTATATCTATATACTCGACCTCGTAAACAGGGCGCCATGCCTTCTGGACTGGAAAAATGAAGCCCAGAGGCCGTGATTGGTGAGAAGAAGGCCTACTTGGCGTGAACGCGGGGGATTAGTTGAAACCGTGGATCCACATGACTTAGACTCTCGAACCTTGCCGCTGACGCAGGTGCCGCACGCCTCCCTCTGCTCGGAGCTGCGATATCTGCCCATCCCATCCTATTCCCGGCACGTGTGTAGGCTGGCTACGTACGTTGCACGAGGCCGGGTTGGATGGGGGCGACTCGACGGACTTGCTGGTTGCTGGACAACACTGCAGTAACGGCGGAGTGTTTTCTAGGAGATCTAGAGACTTTCAGCACGACACTACTCTCTCGCTGTACGGTCTTGGATGTTCGTCTCTGAAGTCCGAGGTATGTCATTAGCACGGCCTGTACAGTATGTACTGCTCGCTGTCTGATCTACGGTTCGGCTGCTCTGAATGTAATGAGGTAGAGGCGGAGTCTGGTGAAGATACACCTCGGCTTGACACAGCATCCAAATGGACTTGGCAATCCACTACTGTTTGTAGAGATACATCTTTCTGCTAACAATTTCATCTCAATCAAAGCGCAAAAAACCCCGCGCGATGCGGGCTTAGTGTAGGTGGGTATGGGGTCCCAAACTCGAGCAAAGCCAAGCTATAGGATGCCTCGGTATATCCTCTCGTCGTCCAATCCGGTCGTCGGTTATGCATGCACGGTCCCGCATTCAAACTCTTCCATTCTGCACCCCACCCACCTAAACGTGCAAAGTCGCGGGGAAACCCCCCATCAAAGCCACGAGAATCATGCCGACCCCATGGAGAACGCCTGTTCGGACAGCTGTTGTTTGCTTCGTATCCTGGCGCATGGGTATCGCTTCCTCTTAGTGTGAAAACTTAGCGCTTGCTACTACTTATGCCCGACGACCAAGACAGACAGACGATAACAGCAGCCCCGGCGCTCCGGTAATAAGAGCATGTCATATGACAAAGGGGCAAAAATGAAATAGGCACGGCTGCGCTTTCCATCAATGGTTGGTCTAGTACATCAACCAAAGGGGCTCTGTCATCGTCGTCGTCGTCACTGCATAAGAAACCCAGTGACATGTTAAGCGGATTCTGCCACACAGCACCTCACAATCATAACAGAGGCTGAATGGCCATAGAGGAAATTGAGAATAAATACAATTAACATGGTTTCTTCTCGCACGCAATGTTTGTTCACGAGCAAAAGATCGAGCTTGACAACTAAGCAAAGACGGCGATACGCAATATTGGTACTGGGGCGCGGCCGGAACGAGAGAAAGAGCTTCAATCATGAAAGAACCACGACCGCTGGCGAAGTGACGGGTTTGCAGAAGCGATGACAATTGAAACAGAGAAGAATGAAACGAACTCGAGGGAGTGCCGCACCTGTTTCCCTCACCACGACGTGACCAAGTTTGATATGCTGCGCGTGAAATGCGCGTCTTCAGGAAGAGCATTGACATGCAAGCAGCTTGTCTTTCTTTGAATGCTCAGGACATGTTGCTACGCGTAGCAAACAAGGCGGACTTCAATGTCTTCG
>Ga0115842_100735_pt1 | contig 13296 bp, 11 predicted proteins | sample InSIn2SAF170_2_FD_83856 | JGI IMG/M metagenome (GOLD analysis project Ga0115842, IMG submission 83856)
ATTTTGAATTGTTCGAACCTTGAGAATTTATTTGATTTATTTTAGAGAAAATACACCCATATATTCCTTCTATAATCATCAACAAATGTTAGGAAAAAATTACTACCACCAATGGAATATGTCTGGATTAGGCCACACACACAGATATATATATATATGTATATATATATATATATATATATATATATATATATATATATATATATATATATATATATATATATATATATATATATATATATATATATACACACACACACACACACACACACACACACATATATATATAGATGGACTATCTCTAAAGACATTTTTCTCTAGAGGAAGATGTGGGAAAGATGTCTCTTTTATGCTTGGATATAACACAAATTTCATAATTATAATATTATTCATTCATAACAGGGAGACCAATCATGATTGAATGTTTCTAAAGTAGACTTAGACTCTTCAATGGGATGTGGCCATACCTAGAATGCCATAGCTAAGACTCATCTATTCTTGACACATTGTGGGTAAACATCTGTGATATATTTCAACTTCTAAGAGTTAATGGAAACATCCTATTCTTTGTTTTTTTAACCTTTTCTATCATTCATATATTGGGAGGTTTGTCATAGATATAACATGTGTTGCCTTGAAATATTACATCATAACCATGTTCCATTAATTGACCTACAGTAATGAGCTTATGCTTCAGATGTAGAACATAATAGACGTCATGTGTGTATTTCTGCTTATTCTATTTAGTAAGAACAAGACCAATACCTTTCCCTTCAACTTTAATACATGAATTCTTTCTAAGAGTAATTCCTGATGTTATGGAAGAATCAAGATAAGAAAGAATATTTTTGTTACCTGTCATATGATTATTGCTGCCACTCTCTAGCACTCCCTAGCAATCAAAAGTCCTTGTTGTGAGTTCCTTCAGAAAGATGGCACAAAATAAACATTGTTTAGAGTATTCTCCTTCATTACTAGAGAGATGGAAATTGCCTCTTTGTTGATCTAACTATTTCTTTCTACATTCATGTTCATAATGCCCAAATTTCTTGTAGTAATAACATTGAACAATAGATTTTCTCCATCTTCTACTTCTCTGAGTTTGGTTTCTTGGAGGTCTCCATGGCTCTGATTCATGATGATGCTCTGATTTTCCTCTAGTTCATTTGATTCCACCTCTATATCCTCTGCCTCTGCCTTTACAAAGAGAGATCGTGCATTGAAATCTTGTCCCATGGAATCTTCTGCCAAGTTAACTCTTGTCTCATGTGTTAGAAGTGATCCAGTTAGTCATTTGACTGAGGAGGTTGTAAAATATTTGGATTCCAGAATGGCTATTACAACCATGTCATATTTCGTTGGAAGGATTCAAAGGAAATTTTCAACAATCTTCTGATCTATAATGGTTTCACCAATGAAAATTTTTTAGCACTCCATAATTTCTTCAGGTTGAGGAGAGAAACTCAGAGGAAACTACAAACCACTTAGAAGTTGGAATCTAGCCCTTCCAACTTTATAGAGGTTTCTCTCTATCTGAAATTTTCAATAACATAGATATTAGGTTAGCTATGGTTCTTAGTCGGGTATAATTTTTAAAGGTTCATTTCCACAAAAAAGATTGATTTATTGGCCATGGAGTCATGTTAAATTGATTATTTTTCTAGTGATAGGATAAAAATATGAGGTGTATTCTATAGAGGAAAGGTAGGTCGTCTTGTTGGTGTAATCAAATTAATTCATTGTAAGAGAGTGAGTATAAGAATGATGAAAACTACCCATATAGCATCAAACCATGAGATGAAAAAAAAGTTAGATGTATCTCAATTTAGAATTTTTGGATCAGTAGCATTTTCACATGTCCCTGAGCAGCTAATAAATAAGTTTGATGATAGGAGCGAAAGATGTATTTTCATAGGCTATAGTGAGTAGTAAAAATCCTACAAAATTTACAATCTAGTTACCAAGAAGTTTGTTTTAAGTAGAGATGTAAATTTTTTTGAAAATATATCTTGGTTTGATCATGTTGATGAAACTTCAAATCAGTCCTTTTATCCATAAAAGATACCAATATTGAAGATTAAAGAAGATCCATACCATTATGGAAATGCTCCATCTTCAAGCAGTGAATCCACCAATGATTCAACATCTTCATAAGATAGTCATAAAATAAGAAGCATTACATAAATATATGAGAAAGAGCATGAATTTGACTAGAAGAATATGTTTACGTTTACTTCATCTCAACCAACGCATTTTGAAGAAGCAGTTAAAAAAAAGCATTGGGTTGATGTAATTAACTAAAAAATTGTTGTCATAGAGAAGAACCAGACTTGGGAATTAGTTAATCTCCTAAGAGACAAAACCAAGTTTGGTGTAAAATGGGTATATAATACCAAACTGAATGAAAAATGATAAATGAAGAAACATAAGGAAAGGTTGGTCACCAAAGGATTCTCACAACGTTTTGGTGTTGACTATGGTTAAACCTTTGTTCTAGTAGTGAGGTTAGACACTGTCAAAACCATTTGACCAATAATAGCTCAACACAATTGGAAAGTCTACCACCTTGATGTAAAATTTTCCTTCCTAAATGGCATATTGCAAGAAGAAGCTTATGTAGAGAAGCCTCCTAGTTTTGAAGTTCCAGGACATGAGCATAAGGTATACATGTTGAAGAAACCCTTGTATGGCTTGAAACAAGCTCCAAGATCTTAGTACAACTGCATTGACACCTATCTCATCAAAAGTAGTTGTTGTAGAATTAGCCATGAGCTAACTTTGTATTAAAAAACTCATGCAGGGAAAAATTTTATTGTATGCCTTCATGTAGTTGATCTTATTTATACAATAAATATGATGTTAGAAGACTTCAAAGCAGAAATGCAAACAGAGTTTGATATGATAGATCTAGGGGTCATAAAATACTTCTTAGGCATTGAAATTCAATAATATGGTAATGGAATCTTTTTTGGTCAACAAAAATATGCCACTAATATAATCTAAAATTTCAAAATGACTAATTGCGTGCCAGTTGATACACCAATTTCTCAAGGCACCAAATCGACCAAAGAAGATGTAGCTCCACCAGTTGATCCCACATTGCATAAAAGTCTAGTTGGTAGTTTATTATATCTCACTATGACTAGCCCTGATATCATGTTTGCAACAAGTTTTGTCTCCAAGTTTATGCAATCACCAAATATTCCTCATTAGAAGGTTGCAAAACTAATCTTAAGATATAATGCAGTGACCGTAAACTATGGTTTGTTCTACACACATTCTGAAAAAACGTTCACTTTCAAGTTATATAGACATCGGTTATGCAGGGAGTTTAGAGGATTGCAAAAGCACCTCAAGGTATTATTTTCATATCGGAACTAATATGATTTCGTGGGCATCCAAGAAACATTTAGTCATTTCAATAATATATTCCACAGAGTTATAATGTGTAGCAGAAAACTTAGCAACTTATTAATTAGTGTGGTTGAGAAAATTGTTGAAAGACATATCAAATGTTCAAAAGGAGCCAACTCTTATTTTCTGTGACAACAATTCAACAATTTCTTTATAAAAAAAATAATGTTTTCTAAAAAAAGAGAAATCACATTGACGTGTGTTTTCATTTCATCTGTGATATTGTCAATGATGGGGACATAATACTTTGTTTTTGTGGTTCCAAAGACGAGCTTGCAGATATTTTCACAAAGTTATTGGGAAAAAATGCATTTGAATTTCAAACATGGAAATTAAACATTGTATGTGCCTCTACTTGTAACAGTTGAGATTACGAGGGGATGTTGAGATGCTAATCTCACTGTCTATTAGGTGTCATCGCGTTTGATTCTCTTGTCTTCTAGGTGTCATATTCAGTTCATTTTTACTTCAGTTTAGTAGAATTTCGCTCCAGTAATTTGTTGTTGATATTTTCTATGTATTCTATATAACTAATTTGAATATTGAGAAGAGCAATATATGCTCCACTTTTTCATTTTCATTCTTTGTCAAAAAAATTATATAGTTTTATTCATTGCTTCTCCCCAAATTCAATCCGACATTTGAGCTTCAAAAATAAGAGTTCTCACCATCTCCTAAATTGTTTTATTGTTTCTTTGCGGTATACCATTTTTTTGAGGTGTTCTTTTTATAGTAAAGTGTCTTCCAATTCAATGATGCTCACAAAAATTATGGAATTCATGAGAAGTAAATTCTCTCTCAAGCATTTAATTTTCATGTCCATCTCATTCTTAGCAAAAGCCTTGGAATTATTCAATTTTTCAAATGTCCTGGACTTTTTTTTAAGAAAAATAACCCATGTCATCCTTAAAAAATCATGAATAAACAACATAAAAATCTGTGAACAATTTCCAATGGACAAGATGTTAAGTATTCCTTTGCTTTGAAGGTAACTCTAGTTTGCTTACCAAGTTGACATGCCTTGCATACTTCATCCTAAGGTTTTGAAATCCTCAACATATCTCTAATAGCTTCAGTTGTAATTTTTGCTAGGTTTCCAAAATAGATATGCCCCAACCTTTTATGTCACAACAACCTTTCATCTATTTTTTTGACACCACATTTTTTATTATTTGAATGTTCTAGGATTTTCCACCAATTTAATATAATTTTCATTCTCGATTTCACATATTTTAGAATTGAATATTATGTCAAAACCTTGATCAAATCTATCACTGATGCTTAGCATATTATTTTTGAACAATTCTATATAGAGAATTTTTTGAGAATTAGTTCTTCCATTGCCAAAGTTTATTGTTCCTTTCCCAATAATACGGGCATATGCATTGTTACCAACATTTAATTTACCTTATATATTTCCTTAATGTCGCTGAATTTCTTTTGGTCTCATGTCATGTGTCTTGATCAACCACTATCAACATACCATTTGTTTTCTAGATTCTGGGCATATAGAATGAGTCCACACTTCTCTTATTTATTTTTCCATATTTTGAGAGTGTTTCTTGGATTCAACTTACAATATTTGGCCTTGTGTCCAAATTTATGACATAGAAAGCATTGAATTTAACTTTGAAAACCATTTATCTAGTAACCATAGTTAGAGGCCTTATGAGTGAATGCATGAAATAAGAAACAATAGCCATAAAAGAATCTATGGTACCTGCATATTTTCACTTTGTTGTTGATTTTGGTTTGAGAAGATTACTAAATTTCCTTGGCTGACTTGTTTGCTACATATGCCTCTCTGTCGAGATGGTTAATTATGTTATTTTTATCCTATAAATTCATTTATATCTCTCCTCGTTATTTCTTAAATTCATAAAGATACTTTATCAAGATTCCATTCTCTCTTAATCTCCTCTAGATCAAATTTTATAAGCATAACATATGACACATCTAAGTTGATATTTATTTTACCCATCTTCCAGTTGTTAACTATACCTGAATATGACTTGCTATGATTCCACTTGTTGGCCGAAAAGTCACACTTGGGGGGTGGGGGGTTGAATCAGTGTAAGGTCAATTTCACAATTTGACAATATTTTCTTAATCACACATGCATATATCCATATACCATTGAATGAAAAACATTATGTCATTCATTATAATAGTGTATCATCATATAAGTAGTGTAACGATAAACCATTAATCAACACAAGGAGCATCACATCATAAGGAGACATAAATTTTTCAAGTGGAAACCCATACTGGAGAAAACCACTAATATTCTTCATCTTAATATTCAATACACTACATCAATTTTAGGCCTTGACCTAGAGGAGACAACTACCCCCGAAAATGTAAGTTGCCACTTGCGGTAGGCTACAACCTCATTAAGGCACCAACCTAGGAAGATGTAAGTAGATGCTCATTCTAGGTTAAAATCTTATTGACTCTCAAACTTCCTTCTTCAATCTCTTGGTAGACCCATATTTCATCTCATTTTCAAATTCGATCCATTGTCATCATATATCATTGAATTATAAGAAATACCATAATCTGCAAAATGTCACCATCACAACTTGTACCATCAAGTCAATCTTCACAAACAATCACTATCACAAAACACTCCCACTACAATATGGAAATAGTGACATCATCTCTAAACCATAATTACTCGCCTTCTTTCAGAATCAAATTTAAATCAATATTAGCTCTAGAAATCCAAAATAACCATATAAAGCTTTATATTAATTTGAATGTTCTACGAATAGTTATTTTTTGGGTGATTTTAAACAATCTACCTAATCCCAATATAGGCCACCAAAAGCCATAAACTATGTGAATATATATATATAATCACTTGCTCATTGTTATGGGTTGAACTCACAATCACATATACACTATGCTAACGAATTACCAACTCCACTCCTCAGGTGACTTGGGACATTTTGTAGCACACATTAAATTATAGTGTTATCACTAAATTAAACTATACACATTGACCCTATAATCTCTCACTATAGCTCAAATGTACTTGGGCTCATCCACCTCGGCTTGTATAATTGGACGTACAATTGTTATCACCAAAAAATTGATCATCTAGCCTAATTTACTATATGGATGAAAGTACACCATGTAAGGTGAATTTTATCCTAGTAAAATTGGTTTTGATGCGAAAAATTAATTGATAAACCACATTTGTTAAGTAATTTATAATTAAACCCATGAAGAATAATTAAATAGATCACTATTTATTTAATTATATTCTAGGAATAATTAATTTAACCGTTGTTTAATTGATATTCCTTGGAATAAATAATTAAACCATTGTTTAATTAATATTCCCTGTGAGGTTGAAGTTGGAAAAGGTTTTGGACAGAGATTCATGGCTCGCCTTTGCTCGAAGGGAATGGCATTTACAGGTGTGAGCTTTTCCAGCTCTCGTCTCACATAGATCTAGTTTTGGCCAGCAACTCTGTGTGTGCCCAAGATCTCTAGGAGCCCAAGCCAGGTAGATGTAGTGCTTGCTATTCAGGACTATGCCAGGAACCCCACAGCTACAAAGACTTGCAGTTATGGAAGAGGGGAGGGCTTGAAATAAGGGTTAAAAGAAGCTATAGAACACATGGACATCACTTAAGGGGCTAAGGCAAGCCAGCTATAGTGACGTTCAGAAACGTTGGCTCCTTAGAGCAACAAGCGATGGGGAAATGGGTTTATCAACTTTGATCGCATTGGATCTGTCAGACTACACAACAGATCTACCACTCCAGTCCCTCGAAGATTGTTCAAAGGAGCTGAGCAACTCATTCCCACTGTGGAAAGCCATAAATGCGCCAGATCTACCACCGACCCAACTGATCTGACTTACAATAATCAGATATGCCAAGATCCAGTAGCTTGAAAACCTTGGACTGAGAAACGTCGACATATTAGGGGTGTGATAGGGTTCTATAGCAGGTTGTCTTATGTAACAGAAAGAGGCGAGACACAAGAAAATATAGATCCTATAACAACGGACCTTACATAGATCTTTATCAAATCACCGTATGACATACACCACTACCTAAGACTATGGCAGGGTTGCAGGATCTAGTTTATGTGATTTAAAATGCAAAGCTTCCTTGGCATACCAGCGTATGCACAAACTTGATCTATAAGGGACACAATTTACAAGACAATCATACCCTCGAAGACTACAACATAATATCATATACAACCATCACCATCAACCTTTGTTTGTGGGGCGGATGCTCGAGAACTAGCTCGAAGGACACAGGGACTTTCAACGATGCAGTCAAGGGGAAAGGGAAAACCAATCCCAAAACTACCATTGTATCTCTATGGCCCTACATTGTAGAACAAAAACCTGAGAGGCCATCCCTCACCATCGATATACCAGATGTAAATACAATCCACTCAGATCTACAAACATATGTAGTTATATCCGAATTCAATGGTTTTTTTCCCAGATCTGACATATTGCATCAATGTATCCATACTGTCTGGACAACAAACCACGAAATCTAATTATGCCCCAAGGGGTTCTTCATAGTTAGATTTAGCACATAAGAGGAAAGGAACATTATTCTCAACCAGAGGCCATGGTTCTGGGGCAGCCTCAGACTATTCATCACCCCATGGTTTCTAGAATTTGATTCTAACACAATGGTGGTATCAAAGATGCCAATCTGGGTTAGGTTGCATAACCTCCCTTTACATTTCTGGCATCCCAAGGCATTAAACGCTAATGTAATTACTCTTGGGAAATTCATTAAGACCGATTCAGAGAGATGCATAAAGGGAATATTTACTATCGGCATAATATGCATCAATGTAGACCTCAGTTAAGGCCTACCAGAAAGTATAATCCTGAATTTCAACAATACATAATGCATACAACCCTTTAACTACGAAAACACAACATTCTGATGCCGTGGATGTCAACAAATGGGTCACCTGCTTAGTTCATGCCCGCACGTTAGAAACATCCCAAATAGGAGCAAGCAACAACAGATGAAGTCGAAGGAATGGCAAAATACATAACCTTTGGTGATGGAAGTAGACACAAAAGATAATGTAGAACACAATGTAGAAGAAGAAGAACAAATTGTTCAGGACAACACACAAAAAGAAGAGGAAGTACCTAGCAATCCCATGCAACAACAAGGTTCCCAGCTAAGAGGAAAGGAAGTAGTTGACAATAAGAGAACTCATGTATCAGAAGGATTGGAGTCGGACAAGGATTCTCCGAAAAATATAATAGATAATCAGCTATCCATTGTAACTACTACACCCAACACAGGAGGATGGTGCAAGGTGGAGAAGAAGAAAGGAAGAAAACAGTAGCTCCTCCAACTCTTTATTTTTTATATTTTTGTTTCAATGAAAACCGAAACAGAACATTTGCATATGCTCTTTAGCATCTACAAATGTAATGTTGTCTTATGAATAAAATTACGACTTTTTCCATGGGAAAAAAAATATATTCCTCGTCATATTTGACCAAGTTATGAAAGATAAATAGATAAACAATTAATTATCTTATTTTCTCTGAGAATAGTTAATCAATCACTAATTAATAATTATTCCTTTTCAAATTTGACTAAATCCTCTAGGAATAATTAAATAAATCATTATTTGTTTATTATTCCTTAACGATATTTTTTGAGATGATAAATAGATCATTTTTTTATTTATTATTTCTAAATAAAATTTTAAATACTTTTTCCCTCCTAACCAAATATAATAAAATATTTCAAGTGGTTATTTCGAGAATGGGGTTAATAATATTTTATTATTGCTCATTATTCAAGGATAACTCAATATTTTGTTATAAATAGAAGGGTTTTCCATACATTATTCACTTTTGATTATTTTTGTTGTTGCACTCACTGCTATAACTCTGATTATTATCATTGTTGCACACCATTTTTCTTCCGTTTGAGTTCCCATCGAGCAAAAACATTTTATTTGTTGTGTTTACACATTATTGAGGAGAGAGACTCTACACAAGCTGAAGACATTGCAGGATAACCAAGAACCTAATCCATAGAGGAGGACTGGTAACACTTATTTGTTCCCTTCACAAGTGTTATTTAATAAAATATATTCTTTGTATATCTAGTTTCCATTGGATTATTGGAGTTAGCCACATCTATTACTATTTCATTTTGTTATTTAACTATGATTTTCGTATAGATCGGGACTTTGGCAGGTTTTGCTTCTATCTTTGCTGCAGATCTACAATGTTTAGCAGCCATTTATATTATTGAGATTGTTTGTCATCCACAGTCTTAAATGTTTCCTTTTCGTACATATTCGAGGAGAAGACACTATAACAAATTTGGCGACATCACTAGGGATCGAACCCAGAATCCACTCTAGTCCCACCAGCATGATCCCTCCCCCTGATGTTGAGATGACGGACTCCACAGGCCATATACTTTACCTATTGTCATCCTTGAGTTCCTCATAAGCAAACCTTTTTGAGGTTTCTGCGCATGCTTCTATTGAACCTCTTTTGATAGAATTCCAGGTCACAACATCCATAGATCCTCCATCTACTAGCTCATCTCCTACCATTCCAGATGATGTGTATGTTAACCTTCTCTCTTAGGTTGATGCACCAGGTACCATCGCTGCATCATGTAGTCATCCTTCCTGTCGTTCGCCCATCTTCCATTCTGATGGGGACATAATGGAAGCCATGACTACCCATGATTACCCTTGCACTTAGGCAAGGGGGCATATCACTTAGAGGATTTTTAAGGCCATCTCCTTCCTAATTATCCCAATGCACTCTACCTCAAGAAATCTATCTCATAGCATATCCCTTTGATTTGTGTTTCTTTATTTCTATTATGATGTTAGGTAGGCTACATCATCTCATCCGTTGTTTTTTGCACCTTTCAGATGGACCCATCATCCACACCATATATTGGTCATGCTGATGGTGTGAGTCACTTCTCCAGGAATCTAGCCTTGGCCATTTTTACCTCCTTGCATATATTATTCCTTTCAAATGGCATGTACATTGGATCTCCCACCAATAATTAGGTCGAATATGATGCAGTGATAGATTCCTTGCTACTTGTCGTACAATTGAATGGTGTGTATCATGTACATAACCAAGTCCTATTTGAAAAATATCTATGATTTAAGCTATTGGTATGTGAATTTGACACCATTACTTTCAGTCATGTTTCTAGATCCTAAAATAACTATGTAGACACCATTGAAAATAACATTTTAGATTGGAATTTATCACATGTACACCATAGAAGAGAACCATATACACAACACATTGTCAACCATCATCCTCATATAAAATTCACAATCATATTATGTATCACATAAAACATACAAGTGTTTGGAGCCCACAACTTTACAAACATGCCCATAGCATGTTTCAAAAATCAAAACCAAAGGGACCCACATGGCCCCATATATAGTCATAGTTTGGTGGATCCCGCACCAAAGGCTTTTATCAACCTCCACTCAAATCACCTACTACCTAACCAGCCATCGCCATGAGCTTCATGATACCTTGCCACTGTGAGGGAAGGTTGATACACTCATATTTGTATCAATCGTCTAACTCATGCCATCCATGCTCAGAAACTCTGGTCAAGAGTACCTCACACCTATGGTGTAATTTAGCGAGTAGCATACTATCCTTTGGACCCTATCGTGATGATGATGTTCCCTTATCTGTAGCCCCTGGTGCTGCAGCTCGTCCTGCATATCATACCAGTTTTACTGGTGCTATGTTTTCATATCACATATTTTACACTAATTACCATACACATGTGATAAAAATATGAAATGCACATAATAATAGCAGCTTAACACTCAAGGTTTGGTCCCCATGCTCACCAGGGTGAAAGTGGTAAGTCAAGATCACCCTGATAGTTCATCCCACTATAACGATAATCGTCAATGTAGAGGGGTATCTGATCCCAATTTTTGAAAAACTCGGGTCATAACACATGTTGGACTCCCCCTCCTCCTCCTCTCCACAGTAGCTTCCCCTAGTGGCGCATCCTCGGCTCCTGTTGGCCCCCATCTTAGATCTATACATGAGGATGGAGGGTGGGTATCTTCTCAAAGAAGAACACACATAGCACTGTACCAAAAGCACATTCACAGTTCAGCTACCACCTACATAGAGTTAACTTTCATTTCACCAACGACAAAATTATCTTGACCCATCCATAGTAGGTCCTCGCCAAAACACAGTCAACCAACATCATCTTCCCACCAGTGATGTGGTGGAACGATTGGCTGCCCAACACTCGTAGCACTATTGCAGTGATAGCCTGTGTCTCTAGCATATTTAGATAACCAATCAATATGGTCATGCCCTTCAGACACACATCCCATGGACAACGACACTCCACAAGCTTTGTAATGTTCCTCCCACAAGACAAAAACAGATGTATATCCCCCCCCATCCCTAGGGGAGGGAGTCTGGTCAAGAAATAAATATCCTATAATGTGATCTTAATCTTGTGCCTCTACACTACAAAGCCTCCTAGTGCGGATCCCAATATCTCACAATTCTCGATAGCAAGGGCTCACCTGAACTCATCAATGAGTTCTCTACCAACTTGAGAACCCCATAGTAAGCTAGCACCCCTCGAAACCCTTGATCCCTCTACATCTTGAATTGAAGGGTATCCAAGTCTCACACATGCCAAGTGATCTTTAGGTCTGTGATGCCTACAAAACACCACATGTCTTGTCAATTTAGAGAAGAAAACATTTGCCTACACTAATCAACCTACATCCCCCACCAGGTTAGCAAACCACCCCTCTTTTCAGCCCCAAATCGCAGTTTTTAGCCCAGAAAGTGTGAGCTCACAATTTTTCACTTGTTTCTTGAAATTCATATTGCATTTCTAGGACCAAAAAGTGTGATGCAACTGCGAAGAGGAGCATGGGTCTACTAGGGAGCTGCAGGGTGCCAAAAATTAGGAAGTAAACCATTGAAATTAAAGAGATGAGTAAGGCTAGCTACTTGAAACTCACAAATCATGATTTTGACAGTCATTTTGTCTACTATGATCTCCACGAGATTTAGGGCCTCTTCCTCCTCTCCAAATTCACCACCGCTCACTTAGCAAATGAATTAAAATTGGAGGGAAAACATTCCTTCATTAAAAAACCCATAGTTATTATGTCGCCAATTCCGAGCAAAGCATAGCTTAGTTTTAGAAACCATTAGCACCATTAGAAAGCTATCAGCAAGTAATATAATGGGCCTTTTTCATTTTTTTATGATTTGACACTTCACCCAGAGGCCATTTTTCCAAGAAGGGTCACTTCGTCACCTCTCAAAAATGAATTTATTCATATACGATGCTTGTAATTTGGGGACCACGTTCCCTTAGCACTTCTCGTCTCATGTGTCAATTTTCTTCATGAATAACCATCACTTACTCATGCTTTCATGGTCCCCACTCGGCCTATTCTATGTGGCAGCATCATCGAGTCACCCTTGTTCATAGAATCATGATGAGTCACCTTTGCATCCATGGAGTCTTTCTCACATCTCATTATATCATGTCACAATATTCCATCCATCTTTTCATACTATTCGTCCTTTCTTGTCCATTTTAGCCTCCAGTCATAGTGTCCCCCATAGCCTCCGAAGTCAATTCAATTCTTTCCAGATAAACCATGCATTTTATACCTTAACAAGGTAAGTCGTCTATTTGTCCCTTAGTCCCATCGTTTTCCATTATCCTTGGTGTCAGTCCGTCAATCACATTACTATTTTCCCTCGTGACTTGGTTGAGGATCCTCATTGTCTCACCTATCGCGAGCCCTATTATGTCAACATCAAATCATTTATTCTAGAAGGATGGCCTATAG
>Ga0115842_100737_pt1 | contig 13270 bp, 12 predicted proteins | sample InSIn2SAF170_2_FD_83856 | JGI IMG/M metagenome (GOLD analysis project Ga0115842, IMG submission 83856)
GATCGAACGAGATTGAAGACCCCAAATCTAGTTTCATCCATCCGGGTTGCGATATATATTCAGGAAAATAAAGACATCAAATGTACATCATTGCTGCACAGATAATCATCCAATCAAAGGGATGATGGCTCTACCAGAATCATCAGTCTACACTCAGACGATTGTCTGTCCTATGTACATGAAGATGAATTTATAAAGCTGAGCATGGGAATGCCCGCCTCAGCTAGATCATGAAAATATTATGAAGATAATGTATTGTATTGTATCTTATTACAGGCCTCCTCCCAGCTTGAAAGAACTTCGGATCCTCATGATAAAGCATTTCACCCAACATCAAAAAATATTAATGACCTCATGCTTAGGGGGAAACTGTTATAGATATTTTTGGGCCCTGCAACCCCGAGCATAAAATATCCATAAACTAAGGGCTCCTAAGTCCCTAAAATTGTTGTTCCAACCCCTAAACGAACAAGGTCAACTAATTACAGCTTCTCCCAGAAGTTCTCCATGAAAAAATGCTCAGAACTAGTCAAAATAGGATCATTGCACTTGCTCCATGGCTAGGGTGCGTTGCATCTCACCTAAGTACACTTTGTGGGTGCGTTTCATTTCAAAAATCCCTTCTATGGGGTGTGATGATCAAGAAGAGACAAATGGCAGTGTCAATCTGCAAGGTGGAAAAGCATGGAATCTTCCAGAAGTTTCTCCTATGACACTTGCCTCTCTGAATTCGACCAAGGATGAGTAAGAGACCATCAATCTCCAAGTGGAAGAAAGAATTATTAGAGGGAGGAAACTAATAAAAGCACAAGATGACTCATCCCCCTTACAGATAGCTATATATGGATCCCTCATCCCAGAGATCCAGAGGCCGAAATTTTGCATCTTGTAAGGAATTGTTGTTAGTTCCTTGAGACAACAACATAGTGTTCGATGATCTAAGCTTTGTATGAGGTGAATAAGGGCTTACTTGCTGAGAGGATGATGCTGGGTTAGAACAACTAGTTGTAACTCTCTTTGTTTTCTTTTATTATCAATAAACATATTCTAGTTTTCTTCCATACTCTTGTGTAATCTATTTTTTCATGCATTTGTATGGTCAATTTACATCTGAACCTAGATTGTTTATGATAATAGATACATGTTCTTATATAGTTTTATGTTGCTGTGATCCTACAGGTACTCCATGAAGCTGGGTATACGAGAAGGAAAGTAGCAAAAGACTATCAGAAGAGAGAGGAACCGAACAAGGAATCAAGCGCAAGACAGAGGTTGGTCTCCTATTCTTCTCTCATCTATTTTCCATAAAAGAAAATGAAAGTAGACTTTACTTAGTTTATTTCTAAGGTAGCTTCTACACCTTAGTGGGATAGAGCAGTTCTATATAGACACTTTTCCCTGTAACAGGGTCCCCATTTGTTAAGCGCATTAGTATTTCCAACCTTTCCTTCTCATAAATAGCTTTGGGTAAAAAATTTCCCTTGATTGGGCGACTTTCAAAAGTAATGGGTCTTTCATCTTGCATTAAAAGAACACCAATTCCATTTCCTGAAGCATCACATTCCACAATGAAGGTTTTTATGAAGTCTGGTGTAGCTAAGATAGGTGTTTCGCACATTGCCTCTTTAAGATATTCGAAGGCCTTTGTTGCTTCTGGAGTCCATGAGAATGCATCTTTCTTAAATACTATTGTTAAAGGTGCCGCTATTCTCCCATAATTCTTAACAAACTTGTGATAATACCCTGTCAACCAGAGAAATCCTCGCAGATGCTTTATGGATGTGGGGATTTTTCATTCCTTAGTGGCTTTAATTTTTCTAGGGTCTACCTTAACTCCTTCATGAGATACAATATGACCCAGATATTCCACCTCTTGTACTCCGAAGAAAAATTTGGATGTTTTTGCATATAATTGTTCTCCTTGAATAGTTGTAGCACCCTATCAACATGTTCAACATGATCCTTCCAAGACTTGCTATAGATTAGTATATCATCAAAAAATACTAACACAAATTTTCTAAGGAAGGGTTTGAAAATGGAATTCATCAAACCTTGAAATGTAGAAGGTGCATTGGTAAGGCCAAAAGGCATGACCAAAAATTTGTAATGACCCTCATGAGTTCTAAATGCTATTTTCAAAAAAAAATTAGTCTTCATTCTGATTTGATGATATCCTAAATGAAGATCCAACTTAGTGAAGTAAATTTATCCATGCAATTCATCCAGTAATTCATCAGTGATAGGAATATGAAATTTATCTTTAATACTGAGCTTGTTGAGCTCCATATAATCTGAACACATGTGCCATGATGCATTCTTCTTTTGCACCAATAATACTAGAGCAGAGAAACTAGGTTGAATTATACCAGCCTCTAACATTTCTACAACGATATGTTCAATTTCACTCTTTTGGGCATAGGGATATCTGTACAGCTTGATGTTTGGAGGAACACTTCCTGGAATCAGATGAATAGCATGATCATGATCATGAATGGGTGGGAGACCTTTGGAAGTCTCAAATACATTGGAATGATTTTCCAATACCTTTTGGAGATTTGGAGAAATAGATGATTTCGATGTGGAAACATCTAGTGAACATAATTGTGCAATTACACTTCTTCCTTCCTTTTTTAGAAGCTTTTTCATACCATTAGAATTGATTATCTTTCCTGGTTTCCCTGTAATATCCCTTAATTCAACTTCCTTTCCTTCCACATAATGTTTCATGAAAAGTTCTTGAAAATTAAAAGCTATTGTACCCAAGGATTGTAGCCATTGGATTTCTAGTACAACATCAACACTTCCCATTGGAATGGAAAGCATTGGGTTAGTCAATACATATTCTCCCATGGATAGCTTGATATTATGGTACTTTCAACAGCAATTTATTGTTCTTCCATTTTCAACCATCACTTGACACTCTCGTGTTGGATATAGGAAGCAATTCAATTCTTTTGCTACCTTACAATGAATAAAATTGTGGGTACTTCCTGAATCAATCAACACTATTACCTTTTCTTCTTGATTTTTCCTTCTATATTGATGGTTTGAGGAGTGGTAATTCCAAGTAATGCATTACAATATATGGTCAGATTCATTTCTTCTTTATCTATTTTTTGTTCCTAGAGTATATCTTCTTCCTTTGACATTTCTTGCTCCTTTTCTTCTTTGTCTTTACAATCTATGTAGAATAGTTTCTTCTCATCACACTTATGACCTTTAGTGTATTCTGCTATCACAACTATAACAAATACATTTCACTCTTTTTTCTTCCAATTTTTATGGTGTCAACCTTATAGGTTGTGGAAGACTAGGGGAAACAACACTTCCATCTTTATACTTGTGAGTGGTATGCTTCCTGGTTGCCATAATTTTGCTTTCCATTTTTCTTGCTAACCTTAATGCCTTCTCTAATGAATCAGGTTCCAAAAGGAAAACATTGTGTTGGATATTATCCTTTAAAGTCCCTATGAACACATCAACCTTATTCTCCTCTGGAATATTTTTTACCCTTATATTCAATTTCTGGAACTCCTCAATGTGCTCCTTTATTGAACCCTTTTGTTTGAGACTTATCAATTGGATAAAAAAGGTGTTTCTTTTTGTATCCTCATAATGTGTTGTCAATTCTTCTGTAAAAATTGCCCAAGTGATAATTTGTTTATGAGACCAAAGTCATTGATACCATACAAACTGATTTGGTTCCAAATATAAAGTTGCAATACATACCTTTTGTGTGTTTTGCAAATTATTGAGATCAAAAAATTGCTCCATCTGTAATATCCATGTTGCGGGATCCTTGCCATCAAACTTCCTCATATCGATTTTTGGAATATGGTATGTATTCGATATAACATTAAAGTCTATGAAATCATAATTAACATTTCTTTTGTTCACGTTATGAGTTTCCTTTAGTACCCTTTCACCATTAGTAAGTATTTCTTGTAGAAAATTTGTCAAATTTTCCTTCAAATCTGCCATGCCTATCATCAAATCTATCTTCAAATTGTCCATATTAGATTCTACACCATTCATCTTAGCTTCCATGCCATTTATCTTAGCTTCTATTACATTTTGTGAGAGTAACATTTTTTGCACTTGGTCTTGTAATTTTTATATATCATATAGCATTTCTTCCTCCTCTTCATGAGTCAAGCTAGAGCTTTCAGGTTGCTTACTAGGTGTTTTCATTTTCTTTCCTCGGGGCATCAATTACTGATAATGATGCTCTATTATGCCCTTTGAATTCCTTCAAAATAATTTTTCAAACCAAGCTTAAGCAAAAATTTTAAAAAATCTACACACATTTTTTCACTTTGTAGGAGCTTGATATTTGTTCTGATGTATCTATGTAATTTTAGATCATCCAGTTATGAAAATGCGAATTTTAGTAGCCCTCTATGTCCTCTTTCTAGTGCCACTAGTCTGATCCAAATTGGATTATCCAAGGAAGAGTTATGCCAAATCTCCTACAGTGACTTGATTATAGACTAGTTCAGTAGAGAGAACTTGTACGATGTGCCAAGTGTCCCTATTTCGACCTTTGGTTCTAAAAAGTATATACAAGAAATTGCAATCCATCCTCTTTCTATAATTTCTTACAAAATTTCAATCAAATTCCCATAGAGAAAGTTATGATGAATTTCCCCAGGTCACCTATTTGGAATGTAATTCAGGAGTCTGTAAAAAAACTAACTTCCTCAGATCATATATCCGCAAATATAGCGCGAAAAGCTTTGAAATTTGGACCTAAGGTTCAGTGCAATTTTGTCTCAAATGGGTTTTTTTCTTTTGAAACATCACAGAAAAAGAGTTATAACGAAAATGCCACGATGACCTATTTGGAGCAGTGAAACCCTAGAATCCAAAGCTCTGATACCAAATGTTATGAAACCAGTTCACAAAAAGATAGAAAAGATAGATCAACACCTTAGAATTCAACCTCTTCGAGGGGGGAAGCCTCCTATTGATTCTTTGATGATTCAAATGACAAAACCTCCTTTCTATATATAGGAGTCTAAGGAGTCACAATATAACCCAGTTGACCTAACAATAATAATATAAAGGCACAAAAATAACAATAGAGGGATTCTATGGGGCATAATAATGACAATATTGGGGCAATAGGGGAACAACAATATTAATAAGGGATACAACTACAACAGTATTGGGGTAATCACTAGTATTATAGGGACCTAACATTTTTGGGCTAAAACGAAAAAATAAAATATAAATTAAATTAAATTTTGGATAACTATATCAAGTTGTTGTCTTATAAAAATTTCGCCCCTCTAAAATGAAAAACCCCTTAAATTTCACCATTCGGCTAAATGTTGCCTCTAAAATTTACCATGATACCCTTCCTACTGATAGCACATTGGTATCTTTCCTCCTCTAGAAAATGCATGAAACCATTATCAAGGGGTTTCTCATCCTTATAATGTTTCATTTGGAGGAAATATTATGGTTTCTTGAAGTTTTTCATTAAGTGGAGGATACCATTCACATACTCCTAAACGACAAGGTTTTCATTATAATCTAGGTTTTTCTACGAGTAATCCTGGGGAACCTAGTGTCATTCAAAATATAGGTCTTACTGTTCCAAGCTTTGGAACTCCAATAGTTTCATCACGCTTACCATTCTTGAACCCTCTTAATTTGACTAATCTTTCAAAATTGACTATGATTTGATTCAATATAATCTTGCATGGCTCCCGATCCCTACAAAATTTCCAGCCAAAATACCTAAGTTTGAAGGGATGTCTGGAGAAGATCTTGTCGACCATGTAACCAATTTCCATTCATGGTGTTCACTGCATTCCCTCATTAATTTTTGAATTAGGTTGAGACTTTTTCAATGCACCCTAATTGTGAATGTGAAAAAATGGTATATTGAGTTAAAGGGAGGGTCATTTTTTTATGTTTGGTGAGTTGGCTATGGTGTTCCTTAATCACTTTCAATTGGCTTTATGTTACGATGTCCAGAATAAACTTTGGAAAATTTTGAATAAGATAAGGATACTCATATATCCGATCACATTCAAGAGTGCTAGATAAGAAAGATATTGGTTAAATCTTGTATCCCACATGAGTTTTTTCTGGAGTGGTTTTTGAAATTGTTACAACCGAAAATCTCAAAAGATGTGTCACTTTCAGGAGTTTTCACATAAGAGTAGGCTACCTTTACAACCTAGTATTAGAACTAATTTATTCATAGTATGGTGGTGTTTATAAAAAAAATCCGTATGCTCCCAGGTCTAATATAGATCTCACCAAACCTAAAACAGGCCCTCACAGTAATGGGGTTGTTAGATTGATTAATTCTAGTGTTTCTAGGCTTTAGGTTAATCATTTGCATCAGTTGTCTTTACAATATGATCTTACAACAAAAGCTATGCCATATATACCTCCTTATCAACCTATTGTAGTTAACTTCGTTTAGTCCTCCAATCATAAAAAAAACAATAATCTTATGGGAAGAAGAAAGGATGTGGGAAAGAGAAATATAAGGGAGAGAAGGGGAATGAAAATAAACCAAATTTGAACACTGGTGAGGGAAATTGAGAGTCCAAAAAGAAAGTTAAATTTCCTTGTAAATTATAAAGGGGGACCCATTTACTCATATTTTCCCTAAGATTCAAGATGTTCAATGCTTGTTAACTCAACAACATCCTTCTAGTTCCCAAGTTTTGCTTAACAACCCTTTTTTCCAAGTGAGACAATTACTTACTTGCACAAATGCTAAGATTGGAACCCCTTTAGGGGGAATCAAGGTAGAAGAGGAATCCCCATTCAATGTATGCATGATTGAGTCTTGTATTTATATTTCAAATATATAACATGATTATGGAGAACTGAAATCCTTTAAAGCTAAAACTACTTCTAATATGCAAGAACCTTTGCATATAGAGAAGCCCATAGTTGAGTCTATACCTCATATGTAGAAATTCTCCCCAAAACAATCGACTTATAATCCAAACACTAGGGAAACTTAGAACTATTCTATTTTTAAATATTTAGCTAAGAGACCATATGTTATGTCAACGTCAAAGGTACTCTAATTGTGCCCAGCACAAAGGAGAGAATTACTCACTGCAATTAAATCAATCGATGCAAAAAATTCTCTAGTGATGAAATTTGATACTTCAAATGTAAAAAAGAACTCCCTCATCATATGGATTTTTAAATTAAATATATGTACCAAAAGAATATTATCATTTGTACCATAGTTGATCAAGGACCTTCCACATGTGTGATGTCCATGTCATTTTGGAAATAAATTGGGTCTCCTGAAGTGGTTCTATATCCAACATTGTTAACTACATTCGATAGACATTCTCATATGCCTCATGCAATTTTTCCCTCTTTTATTTTGGAATTGGGAGAAAAGTAGTTAATGTGGAAGTAGAGATAGTTCATGTTAATTTGGACTATAACCTTTTGTTGGGACAAAATTGGCTATATGCAATGGATGTTTTTGTTTCCTATTTGTTCTGCATATGTTTTCCTCATGAAAAGAGAATTATTATGGTCAATCTATTACCCTTTTCTACCATTGTCCCTAATTCCTCTTCTAACTCTACTATCTCATTGGTTAAAAATGATCAACAACTTATTGAGAATTTGGGGGTTGGAATGTACTCCTCATTGATGGGTACTTTTGATCTTCTACCTTTGGTTGAATATATTAATGGTGTTTCATCATCCAAGGTACTCATTTATGAATGTTCTTTTTCAGCTCAATATTTCACAGACCCTTGGAACTTGCCTCTTGCTACTGTCACATTAGAAAGGGGGTAGATGATTGGAATGGCTTAACCTATGTGTGCAATAGAAATTGCACATCAGGTTACTATTATTAATGTTGCAAACTAAAATATGATCTTTGTTCCATCTAAGAATTTGGATAATGATGTGGTACCTATATATGAAATTGACTCATTTAGCGTTATGGATTGTATTGACATTGTTTTTACATCCGAGGAGACAATTTCGAAAGAAATAACAGGTGTAGAGAGACCATGGGATGATTTGCATCATTGATATTATTTTCTCTCTGACTTGCGACAATTTTATTCAAGTTTATCTGGTCCCTCCTATCATGGACGTGTTCATAGGATCCTAAACACTTTGGATCCAACACATAGTTTTCCAAATGTAATATGGCCACTATTTCACAAACTATTCTTGTGAACATCTCCAAGAATCCTAACATTATATAAAATGGCTTCATCGGAGCTGATTTTTCCCCTGAAGAAATAAAGATTTACATCGACCTCTTTAAACAATTTTTTGATATATTTGCTTGGTATTATGAGGAAATACTTGGAATTGACCCTAGAATTGTTCAACATGAGATCAATAACTATGAGAATATGGAACTAGTACAACAGAGGCTTCGACCGATTAACCCTAGGAAAGTTATGGCTATTAAAGAAGAAGTGTAGAAACTGCTTAAAGTAGGTTTCATCTACCCAGTGCCTCTTACTGAATGGGTTTTAAATCTTATCTAAGTTGATAATGAGAAAGGAATAGTCTGGGTGTGTATCAACTTCAGGGATCTAAATAAATGTTTTCAAAAGGATAACTTATCCACTCCATTCATAGATTAGATTATCGATGATTGTGCTAGAAATGAAATTTTCTCCTTCACGGAAAAATTACCTGGATACAATCAAATTATAATTCTTCCTAAGTATCAAAATAATACAACTTTATTTTCAATAGGGTATGTTAGAATAGAGAAAAATTCATTTTTCCCTTAAAAAATGTTGGAGCTAATTTCAGCTAGCTATGTCATATGCTTTCCATGACATCAAGCACATTATAGAAGCTTATTTGGATGATATAGTATCTCGCTCTTGAAAGAGAGTGGAATATTCAAAACATCTTCGCTAGGTTTTTGAAATGTTTTATTACTATAAGGTCTATTCAAGACCTCATAAGTGTTTTTTCACTGATACATCAAATAGGGTGTTGGGATTCACCATTTCCAATGAGGGGATTAGGGTTGATCCATTTACGGTTGAGGAAATACATCAATTGCCTCCCCCGTTTAGCATACGAAAAATTCAAAGTCTCAAAGGGAAAGCCAATTTTTTTCGAATATTCATCGTAAATTACATTGAGATAAAAAAAGGAAATATTAATTCACTTAAGAAATGAGTTCCATCCATTTCGGGTGAATTTCCTCAACATTCGTTTGATTCTTTAAAACAATCATTAACTTCTTCTCCTCTGCTTAGTCCATAGATTATTGTAGAAACTTCCATTTGTATCTTAAGGTAATAAAATATACCACATGAATGATTATGTTTTAAGAAAATGATGCCCTTAAAGAGGATGTGATTTATTATCGAAGTCATGGCTTAGTCAATCCCGAACTCTAATATTCTCATGTTGAGAAATTGGCTTTTACAGTAGTTCATGATGTTCAACGAATCCATCATTGCATTTTGCTAAATAAAACCATCATAGTAGTTGAGTTAAATCATTTTCAACTTGTTCTTAGTAGGAAAGTGATTGGGGGGAAATGCAATAAATGGATTGTGATTTTGCGGGAGTTTGATCTTGAATTTGTTTCATGAAAATCAAAGAAATCCTTGGTTTTCGTAGAGTTGATTTATGAAATTCCTTGTGAAGGAGATTATTGTTTTGAAGAATATTTTACCAATGAAATAATTTTCTAATCTCCTCAAAATATCCTTGCTATGGGGACATCATAGTATATCTCTACACTTCAAAGTTTCCTTAGCCTTTTTTCTAAGGATGATCATCAGAAATTACGTCACCTCTCTAGGAATTATCTTATTATTAGTGATACCCTATATCATCATGGTGTTCAAGAAATATTTAGACATTCTATGGCCTTAGAGGATGTTGAGTCAGTTCTAAATTATTGTCATAATGGATCTTGTCGCAATCATCTATATGGGTTGGAAACAACTAAGAATATTTTGTGCGCGGGGCATTTTTGGCCTTTGATTTTCAAATACTGTATTGAAATGGTCAAAATTGCCACACTTGTCAAGTCTATAATCGTAAAATGCATGATCATATAACTCCACTTTACCCTATTCATCAACATCATTCATTTACTAAGTGGGGATTTGATTTTATGAAATTTCATTGAGTTTGAGCCAAGGTACATAAGTACATTATCGTAACAATTGACTACTTTACAAACTGGGTTGAATTTGTGCCTACTTTCAATAATGATTGTGAGACAAAAACACTTTTCCTTTTCAATCAAGTGATCTCACGCTTTGGTATCCATAAAGAGATCTTCACTAACCATGGTAGTCACTTTTAGAATAAGATGGTGTATCAATTGGCTTTGCAGTTGGAATTTAGGTAGGAACATTTGTCTCCTTAGTAGTCCAACTTGTTCCTACACTTCGAGATTAGAAGCATATAACTTAGAAAATATTGATGAGCAATGTTGATATCTTGGTACATCAAATGAGGCTAATCAGAATAGGATTAAGGCACGATATTATAATTTTGTGCGTCGTTGGGATTTCTATGAAGGTGATCTTGTCTTTCTTTACGACCAAGATAAATAGACCTTGGGGGTAGGAAAATTCAAACCTATGTGGTATAATCCATATATTGTTAAATGTATCTTGAAGAAGGGTGCTTATGAGCTAGTTTATTTCGAAGGGAATTGTTGTCCAAGCCTAGAAATGGGCTCTATTTCAATAAGTATTATGCTTAGGCTCTTTCCTAAGCATCTACTTTATTTTGTAATATTGAATATAGCTCTAGTATCTATCTATGGGTTTCGTGGTGATAATTTTTCTTTTGATTTTCTTTGGAAGGAATCAATGGGTAATTCGATGTACTTAGGATTCACAAATGGTGCTTGTCAATACACCAAAAACCTAGCTTTTATAGCTTGGCTAATCCATTATCCATCTAGTCAGTTGTTGGTAGAAAACGACATATGTATAGGTTGAGGCTTCTAATAATATGGTTAAATAGAATTCCATTATTAATTTAATTTAGGAGGTGATATATTATGGTATTAAACCATTGGTAGTTAATTTTGATTCACAATTGGTGGTGTCTCAATTAAAAAATGTTTACCTTGTGAGGGATCCTTCATTGCATCAAGAATTTATAGGAGTGAGATTACTTGAACGATAGTTTAATTTTATGACATACATTCATTTTCCATGATTAGATAATTCATTTTTTTATTCTATAGCTAACCATGAATTGGATTTGCATAGCAATAATTCATCACATTAAAGAAAAACATCGTGCATTCATTTGTATATGTGGTAATATAATCTTAAAATATTTGTATATATAGATAGGTAAGTTTCAAAAATATTACAAAATGTGGACAAATTTCCTACAAAATTATGGATTATGCCTAATAATATCTCCATCTGATCAATGTAAATCTAGAAATCTAAGCCCTAGGTCCCTGCCTTGGATGAGCATCATGGTAGTAGATAATAGAATTTACCACTCGTTAGAAAATATGCTCCCAATAACATGGTACCCTAACCACTCCTCTTTGTATAGCCTGTAGTATATCCTCCATATATGTTATTGAAACATAGCAAGCTAAACTCTCCAAGTTCATCTGGAAAAAATCTTAGGACCCTCTTTGACTTCGCTTCTACTTCTTTCGCGTCTCTAACTTGATGCATATGCCTTGGAAAACCCTTAGGTCTCAGTTCCACATTTGCATCATTAAAATTTTAAATTGTTGGGATCTTTGTTCCATGGAAAAAAGACTATTTTCTTGAAATTATCTTAAAAACAGAAAAATGGAATAATAAAAATTTAAAAAATTCATTACCTATGTCACCCCATGTAGATCCTTCAAGAAGTACTAACTTTGGATCTGCTTCGAAGTCAAGACCTGCATATGGGTAGTCCTCTATAGGTAAGAACTCATTATCAAAATGCACTTGAGTGACTTAGACTCCTCCAATTCTCCTCAACATATCCTCCCACCTAGACATATGAGGGTCCCTAGGAATATTGATGGAAGTTGCTACTCCGGGTATCAATACGAAACCCACTCGAAGAAAAACGAGCAAAGTATGGTACCATAACAAAAGTTTTTTTGTCTTCCCTTGTCAGTAAGATGTAAGTTGGCTCTTCTTATTACCTAAGAATTTTGTAATTCAATCATAGACTACAAGTCTTAGGCATTCCACTACTAGAAACATTGTAGGTCATGAATCCTAATGAAGTGAGGTTGATCTAGACACTAACAATCATTAAAAGGATAATTTTTATTTGCATGCTAGTGATTTTTCTTATTGGAATTTGAGGCCCAAGTGCTTGCATCATTTCTTCATAGTATAAAATTGTGTAATCATCTACATTGAACTTCCTATGGCCTTATATTTCAAGTTCACCACCTATCCTCTCTTGGACAAGCATGTAATAAAATATATATCTTCCACCTCAATCTGTAAAGGAATCGAATCAATGATAATTTCTCTTGTTCTATATCTCAATAATTAATGGACATGTTTAACAATCGTGTTTGACCCCTCATATTTTGCATCATGAATAATTTGAGAAAGCCACAAATTTTCAAACCATCCAATGATTCTTGATCTTCTAATACCAATCTATATATCTCTTCATGTTCTATTTCACGCAATTCAATCGCCATACTAAAAGTTTAGACGAAGTCAACTTTTAAATTTTGAATCTACACATATGCAATTTTAATTCAACATAGATGTTTATATACACAACTTTCATTTTGTAAACTCATATAAGGCGTTGTATACCTGACCCAGTAATTGACAACACACGTATATTCAGAATTAATTCTAAAATCAATTTAAAAAAATGCTTTAATCTAATATGTTTTCTTCAAAATCTAATTAAATGAAAGAGAATGTCACTATAAGTGACCTAGAGATCACGGTTTCCAATTCTAGTGGGTATATTTCTAAAATTATCTTACCAACGCTTCTCCATAAAGACCACCTTTCAACCCTTGAAAAGGTAATAATGAAAATGGTGGGTGTGAATTTATTTTTATATTAATAAAACTCAACCCACTTTTCTATAGTTCTAAAAAAAATTATTTTATTTAATTTAAATGTGTTTTTGACCTTTCTTAAAGTGTTGGGAAATATTTTTTCTAGGATAATGAAGACCTGTTTTATCACTTAGTATGTTTTTCCTATTGTTTCAATTCCATAATGACTGACCTACCATGGGAGATATTTTCCTCTAACTGTCATATAGGTTAGGACAGTTTGATGTTGCATTTTTCCATCTTGAC
>Ga0115842_100738_pt1 | contig 13259 bp, 9 predicted proteins | sample InSIn2SAF170_2_FD_83856 | JGI IMG/M metagenome (GOLD analysis project Ga0115842, IMG submission 83856)
TAACCAAAACAGTCGAGCCTGCTTGCGCATCCTTAACAGTCGAGCCTGCTTACGCATTCCATTTACTTATTGGGTGGGGGGGCTATGGTCGAGCGCCTCCGGACCTTATGGTCGAGCACCTAAAGGTCCTGAAAAAGGAGCAACTTCGCATTCATTTCTTCGGTAAGCGCCCGTAAGGATCAGCCTCTATCTCTAGACTGAAAGCACCAGCTAAGGTACGGCGCTCAGCTAAGCGCTATGCCTACCTTTGCCGTATCGAGAGAGAGAAAGAAGCCGTCCTCCGTATCCGTCCTCCGTCGGTTCGGTCAGAGCAAGAGAGTGGTTACGGTAACCTAGGCTTCCTTCGGTCAGAGAAAGAAGCCATCCTCCGTAAGGGCTAAGCGCTGATCCCGCTGGATCGGATGGAGCCGGATTTCTTTCTTTCCGAAAAGACAGAGCAAAGGATCCATTCATATACCCTCCGGGGGCCGGATCGGATTTCTTTCTTTCCGAAAAGACAGAGCAAAGGATCCATTGGAGCCGGATCAGCTTCTCTCTCTAGACTGGAAAGAGCAGCTAAGGCTGGCGCTCAGCTAAGAACGAGCAAGGATCAGCTTCTCTAGACTGAAAGAGCAGCTAAGGTAGGCGCTCAGCTAAGAACGGGCTAGCTAATCCTTCGGTCAGAGAAAGAAGCTATGGCAAAGGGCTAACGCTTAGCTATCGGTTCAGAGAAAGAGAAAAGAGAGTGGATCCAGAGAGAGTGGTTACCTTCGGTCAGAGAAAGAAGAAGCTATGGCAAAGGGCTAACGCTTCCTTCGGTCAGAGCAAGAGAAAGAGTGGTTACCTTCGGTCAGAGAAAGAAGCTATGGCAAAGGGCTAACGCTTCCTTCGGTCAGAGAAAGAAGCTATGGCAAAAGAGAGTGGATCCAGTCGGTTCAGAGAGAAAAGAGCGAAGCCCTTGCCAGTAAGAGCGAAGCCCTTGCTAGATGCATCGAAGAATCAATCCCTTCGACATCGAAAAAGGTCCGGGGTCATCCCGGCGACATAAGTGAGCGTATAAGGAAATCTGAATGGCGCTTCTCCAATTGTCGGGAGGGGAAAGAACACCCCGATACCTAAATGGCATTCCAACGCCATGCTTCATGGGTGGGAGAGCAAAGACATAGTCCCGCGAACGCGATAATGGGCCATCGCGTCGACTCTGACAAAGAGTGCGTTCTGGATAAAATGGTTGGGTGCGTTAGACACACCTGGTGGGGTGCGGGAACCACCTTCGAATTATACAATGAATCTACATTACGGGAAGTAGGCGGCCCGTCTCCCACTCACATTAGCACTCCATCCCAGGGCCAGAGCTTGGTCAAAAGTCACCTCACCTAGGATGGAAAGGGTAGCATCATGAAACGAACCTCACCTGCCGAGGATCCCATATCCCCTATAGATTGAATCATTGAAAACCCCATGCCATATTCCTATTCAGCTGCCCCCCCCGGGCTAAAACCGGACCCATTGAAGAACCGCTGCGTATCGCGTATAGCTTGGAACTCTTCTTTGTCTCGCCAATAAGGGGGAGACCTTAGAACAGGCACCTGAGGCAGGCACTTGGATATTGGGACATGATTCATTGAGTAACAGAATGGATGTACGGGAAGGAGGGCACGATTCAACTTTATGTAATTGGGTGAATTTGATTTCATTTCATGTTTGGATTGGAATCTTGGACGTGAAAGGCACGACCATTGAGGGCCAATAAAACCCATTGATGGCACGCTTTCGCTCATCGGATGAGCTTCAGCGCTCCGGGACAGGCTTTCGAGAAAGCTATGACCGACCTGGATCTTACTTTGATTGATCGAAATCCTTGCCCCTCCGTCTGATGTCTACAGTTCGGCTCGATGGATCCCCTCGTTAGCCGGCACTTTCCCTCATAGCCGAGCCGATCATGCTGGGGTGAAGCGATGGGCTTGAACCGACCCTCTTTGGTCCGTTAGGCCCCTCCCATAGTGATTCTCCAAGAATCCCTCTCCTTATCAGTCGAGCGATTTCATTCCTATGACCAACTTTTGTAATTGATTGAAGTAATGATGGTGGGGAGGACGGATTCACCGAGGGCTAGGCGCCATGGGTAGGCGTGGTTGGCCTTCCATAGTTGGGGTGAGAATCATTTACTTATCAATCACATTAGTCTCTTACCGCTTTCAGTGATAACAGGGTGTCCGTGTTGTAGTATAACAGGTATGCTCGACCTTTGAGAAAAGAGCCCTCTGATGCAGGCTTGGCTACACGAGCGAAGTAGTACATTTCATATGCCCGTTTGTGTTCGACTGAACCCCCATATCCTATGGTATGGAAAATGATGATTCCATCACTGGAATAACCAGACCTAATGGAATGAATGCTACTCAATGGATCGAATAACCTTATTTCATTGGTACCCGAAAGGATACGGCCCTCACTCGATTGATTATGCGTGCTCGCATCTCTCTCGGGCTGGGGGAGGGAAGGGGAATGGAGGCGGCCCCTACCACACAGATGGACCCGCATCTGACAAAGGATGCGCAAGCAGGCTCGACTGTTAAGGAGAGGACAATTGAGGATGCGCTTTAAGGCTCGACCATAAGCCCACCACCCAAGCCCGCCCCTACTCAGCATTTTCTCTTGGCGGAGCAAGATTTCCCTCTTCAATTTACTTATTTGGTGGGGGGGTCTCGATGGCGGCCTTATCAGTCGAGCACCTAAAGGTCCTCTTGGTCGAGCACCTAAAGGTTAGGGTTTACTTATTGCCCCTCTCAAATAAGTAACCAAAACAGTCGAGCCTGCTTACGCATCCTATTTGGCCACTATTTACCCACCCACCCCAATCCCCGGAGGTTTTGAGGCGTAATGACATATATAATGAATGAATGCATAATGACATATGCCCATAGCAATAAGAATGACTGACTTGCTCGAGCAGCAGTGGCTTCCAATCCCAATATCTCTTATATATGTCATTATTGACCGATAAGATGGCGGAGGTTTTCACATATTTCTCTTCAATTTACTTATTGGGTGGGGGGGCGGTGGTTTACTTCCATTACTGGTTTTCAATCTTGAACTGCAGCTCGAACTTCAACCAGATAATATGGTGCTACTGATGGTGCTTACGTAGATGCTATTGGTGGATCTGGATCTGGACCTGTATCTATAAGCTCTGGGACAGGCTCTGCCGCCGGTGCTTTTACAATATCTACCTAAGTCACTCTTGCTTCTGGTGCCTTTACCTTTGTCTCTGGTGCTCACTCTAGGTCATCAAGGTCCGCTGGAACAAGCTTTCGATGGAATGTGCATAAAGTCGGAACAGGCTGGTATGCTGGTCCTGGTTCATAGACTGCTCCATCAACTGAATCAACTCTATGACTTGTTGGAACACCTGGTGCAGTAGGAACATCACTAGTAGGAACAGGAAGTGCCGCTAGGAAAGAAGCTGTGGCTCTGCTACCTATTGCCTTGTAATCGCCTTGTTCCTGCAATGGATGCATATTACACATACAGCTTAGATGGGAGGGAACAATATAGCTATTGATGAGCACCTACCCCCCTATATAGTTCCGCTCCCAGACTTACTATATTATGTAGGGCGGCTTACCCCCAACTCTTTGGACGAACATTGATTGGCATCATAAACTCTAGTGAAGTGGGCGTGTTCCCCCGTGTTCCTCTGCTCATCGACCTAACTAAGTTCTCTCCGTGCGGCTCTGCTGTGCGGATTTATACAGTGTAATAGCGTGAATCTCATGCGGTTATATAGGGTACTGTAGACTGTAGTAGGGTGATGCGAAGGTTTTGTTCTCCCTCCATGGTGTTGGATAGGTCCATAGAATATCGTAGCACCAAAACCATGAGCGAATCTGTTCGGAAAATATGGATGGGGCGAGGTAAGGATGAAAGGCGGCTTACTTTTTCATTGTTCAGGCCTAGACACTACTATACTGCCCATTTTGGGAGGAGATAATTCATGCTTCAGCCTACTGGATGAATGTTTGTGCCACCTACCCTTTGGAGGACGGGCTTGCTTGGGCTGGCACTTTGACCTGGAGTATTTACCCTTTCCCGACTTGAAGATTTTGGAACCGCTTGGATTGATTCACTAAAGCCAGAACTTCAGCAGAGATCGTGGAACTGCCTTTTGAAATACAGCCAGACGCATAGAAGATGGAAGAAGATTAAGCTACCTACTTCAGAAGGTTTAGAAAAGAAGGAAGAAGGAGGAAGGGAAGGAAGCGAGAGCTACTTTCCCGCATCGGGGAAGGAAATCACATTTGAAGAAGTCATCCACCTGGTCATCCACTCGCTATAGAGAATCTACTCATATAGACCCGTTCATATCGACCCATTCCTCTGGGTATAGTTTCTCTAGTTATCTAGGGATAGTTCATCCATTACGGTGATAAAGAGTGATTTGGTTCCAGCCAGGCAGCCAGTTGCCTGTTGCAGCTTATCTAGGTATAGGTTATCCAGTCTTATATATATCAGAAAAGAGATAGGCGGATTATGAAATGAGTCACATAATAGGTATAACCCTAGACTTCTCTACTGCGTATATCAACCTCGTAATCGAGTCATCGACCTGGTCATCGATCTTCCACCTCGTAATCGACCTAGAAAACCTAGTATACATTCTTACTCGCAGTGCCAAGGAAAACCCAGAATCACCCCTTGCCCCTCCTTTATAGATCGAGTAAGGAAAGATAAGATCGAGGAACGTTATCGACCGATAGGGAGAGGAAAGATGAAAGAGAAGATCAAGTAAGTAAGTGGACCGGGGATGCGGTGAGCTCAATAAATTAACCACCCCTCACCCTCCCTAAAGGCTGACTGCTTAGTTATAAGCGCGTACGTCAATAAATTGATGTGAAACACTCAATCTCGATCGCACACGGAAATAACGTACTATGATGTGTGTGATGGATGAACCATGAAATTGCGTCTTCTGATGAACCATGAAACCACTACCATGCTGTGATGGATGTGTGAAATTGGAAAGAGGCAAAAATGATTTGATGTTTTGAGTAAGGTTACTTCGGTTCGGGCGGGATGGATATGGGTAGGTGGTGGCCGAACGAGGGCTTGAGGCGAGACCATAACCCGAACAGGAAGCGTGTGGTGTGGGGCGTGTCAACGCGAACACGACCCCATACATAGAAGCAGCGAGCAAGCCTTCTAGCAAGCAATTGACCGAGGTTACTCATTCCACCACGGCCCTAATAACCTGCCTGTAAAGGCAAATTTTTCTACCACCCCAACCAAAAAGAAAAGTTCCACTTATCAGACACGGTGTACCGTGCGTGACAGGAAGCGCTATTCGACGATACCTATAACACCTACCTTCATACACACAATAACGAAGGGAAGGTTCCCGTAGCGAGAGGTCAGGTTATGAGCAAGCGGCTAGGGACCGACCTTACCTATGCTCAGGCAGGCTCGTGCTCTATACTCTGTACCTAACCTAAGTATGATCGATCGGACTAAACCGCCACTAGCTATCTATGGTCGAACCTTCCTATGATCGAGCGAGCTAGCTATCGATGCCTATCGTAGAGACGGCAAGAAGCAATAAGATCGATAGAGAAAATCAATCTTGGTTGGGTTGGCTCGGCTTGTTGTATTGGCATATAGCATATTGTTGGCTTATTTTATTGGGCTTTTTGGTTGCAGGTTCAATAAAGTCCTGCTTGCTATACCCAAACCACTCTACCTACGTGAGAAGAATGCGTTGTCTTTGGTTAGGGTGGAGTATAGAGAGTAGTTGCTGGCCTCATAGAATCAAGGGGCGCAAGACAATTTCACATATAGAGGGGATTGGGTGTTCCACGTCTTACCGTAGTGCCTAGTGATCGATGAACAAAGGCTATATAAAGGGTCTGGTCAACCCGAATCTGGATGCATGCGGAAATATTACGGAACAGGTTCAATTTACTTATTGGGTGGGGGGGCTTATGGTCGAGCCTGCTTGCGCATCCTGAAAGGTTGATTCTTCTTTTTGGCTAGCGGCCCTTGAGGGAATAAATATAGGGCCGGCACAGTCAGGATATAATATTTTCTTCCCCTAAAACTGAAATATCTTCCCGAACTCTATTTTTCACCAGATGAATAATAAGATCGAGGAAAGAGAAATAAGAAGTAAGTAAGCTAGAGATAAGCTGGATATAAGTAAGGCGTAACAGACTGAAAACCAAGCTACACATAGGTATATTGAAAGCTAGGTGTAACTAACATATATTGAATGAGGCGTAACGTAGTGATTTCAAGTAAGTTGAGGCTACGCTATTTGATACGGGCGTAAGGTAAGCCAAGGCCAGGAAAAGAAGAGTCTAATAATTGCGTATTGAAAGCTAGGCGATTCTATTTATTTCCCCTTGTTTGAATACAGAAACGAGGTCGGATTTGGTGAATTCGCATGGGAACTGCAGAAGGTTAATTCCAGTGAGAGTTCCCAGTGAGTAGCAGCACAGGTAGTGGACGGTGAAAGTGGTAGACAGTTACACAGTTGCAGCACTAACCACGGTGCTCAACTCTTGTGGGCATGATACCTCCGGGTGGTCCCAACTCTATGACAGCGATCCTGACTTCGCTACAAGAGTAGCACTTTGGAATACCATTTTTGTCATATCGGTATAACGTAGGTAATACATTCCCCTATACTGATTCTTGTGGGGGAAAGGGTGGAGAGGGACCACCAGAGAGTATAAAGCATCACGTCATGCTGGACGGTCTAACATGACAGGCTTACCATAGAGTACAAAGCGCATCTATCCATACATAGCATAGTACGTATACTTATCAAAGCGCATCACATGAGGGTAGAGGAAGCAAGCAGCATACCAATGGGCGGGTAAACGGTCGATATTGAGACCTGCAGCCCGTGGAAAGCGGATGGATGGGTGGATGAAAGGGAATAAAGACTCGAGTCTATTTTGACCGGACCTTACCGCAAAGCAAGCATGGCGTAACAGTGGGAAGCGAGATGTGGTCCCCTCCCTCCAGGGATATCCGTCTTTCACAAATATATGGCCCTCATGACCTAAGCTTTCCTCATGTGGGAACCACGTTAGTGAGATCGTGATGTAAGCAGTCCTTATATCTCTATCCTTGGGAACCGCCCAACCCAGTCCTATCGTACGGCGGCGAAGCTACACTCGCTCCTCCTTTCAACTATGGCGCAGTAAAGTAGGAGAACCAATTGTTAGATTCTATCGTTCTATCATGGAACCACATCCTTCTTCCCATCTATCATGGCATGGAAAGCCCTTCCTTCTTCAACCCCAGCCCAGCTAGCGATAGAATCGATAGGGATGACCAGCCCAAGAGCTAGCTAGCGAGGTAGGCCACCAGACTGACTAGCTTAGTAGGTAGGGTTTGGTCCCAGTGATTAGACCAACTAGCACCGACAGATGGAATTAGACCAATTGCTTGGGTTCGGTAACAGCTTATCACTGACTAACTAGCTTAGGAACCAGTCCAATAGCAACACGAGGCCTGGGTAACAGATGATGAGCCCAACAACCAGCTATCTCTCCCTTGCAAGTGATAGTCCCTTGTGAGTGCTTGCTAGTGGTATATAAATATATACGTGTCGTTGCTGTTATTGATGCTTATATATACGTTACTGATGCCATGTCTATGGTGCCCTTATGTTCTGCGCCCGGCTGAGCTGAATATACGTTACTTATGTCATGCCTATCTATACATTACTGATGCCTACCTATATATACGTTATTGTGATGCCGGGTGGGTGGGTATATTAGTGATGCTGCCACTATCTACATTCGTTCGGGTGATGGTGACTGATTGATGCGGGGGAGTTTATGCCCTTATATATATGGGGGTCGATGCCCGCCGGTAAAGGGTTTATGCCGGGGCCCCACAATCAAACATATTTTGTATAGAAAGACACAACTACGAGCAATACGAAGCACGGTTCACACCCAACACACATTACCTGCGAGGGATATACCCCAAAAAACACAGCCACTTTAGCGGACATTCCATTACCTCGGCCCGAAGCCCACCATACCCAATATATAATATGAAAAGCCATACAAACCCCAGTTACTTAGACATGCAGTATTCCGCCATATATATTTGCAGCCCGCCCCTACACTCCTCGCCCAGGTCCTTACACCCTTTACACTCACACGGGACAAGCCACACACATTCCTTGCACTAGGAAGCGCAAGTCCCCTCCGGGACCTTCTTTTTTTCCACCTTCTTAACAGAGAAAGAATATATGGGCTAATGAAGCTAATGTGGTTCCTAGGGAAGTCATTATACTTGACTTTCTATTGAAGGATATACTTTCACAGCCTATAGAAGTCAGCAGCTTTATGTCTCTTCATATTAAGGTCTCTTTAGAAAGGTAGTTCGAAATTATATGTAGAATTTCATGATTCAATCACTCCAATTGGTAACTAGAGAGAGACTCAAGAACTAGAATTATATATGTCATTATGCATTTTCATCTCCCCCTGGTCCTTTAAGAGCCTGCTTGCGCATCCTTATCAGTCGAGCCTGCTTGCGCATCCTTTCCCGGTGGTCAAGCCTGCTTACGCATCCTTCGCTTCCATTCGAATTGATGTTGGTTATCAATCAGTTCGATCGGTCATCCCCCTCTTTCCATTGCAGATGCGTCCTTCCCCCCCTTCCCAAGGTCCTTCAGCAGCGCCTCTTTCTACTTCCATCATGTTTCCTCCCCCTCGCAGCGCAGTTGATTCGGTCCATTTTCATTTCGATGCAAGTAATTTGCTCAATATTGATTTATGCTTCCTTTTCGCTTGCTTCTTCTTTTCGCCCCCGGCTCGTACATCGTGGAAGGAGTGCCTTATTCTTCCTTACTGGAGTGCCTTATTCTTCCTTACTGGAGTGCCTTATTCTTCCTTACTATAGAGATTCTTTTCCCAATCTCTATCGACCCATTTGCCACATTATATATGTGCATGCGGTTGTCCAGATCTATCCATTTGCCACATTATATATGTTAGCTTTTCCATTTGCACTGGCTTGATAGGTTACACTTGATAGCGTGGTCCCCTTGCTTGACCGTAGCATCATAATCAATATCCATACAGAACCATGTCTTGCTGCAATGCTCTCAAGTGCGTATTGCTGCTATGCTTTCTGCACAGAACCAACCACAACCATGTATTGCTGCGCTGCTATGCTTTTTCGGCTGCTATGCTTAAGAACCAACCATACAGATCCATATTGAGTGAATCAATCAAGAATCAATCAAGAGTGAAGAGATACCCATACAGATCCATACAGAACCATACAGGTGCGCTATGCTGCTACGCTGGTAAGTGCGTATTGCTGCTATGCTTTACCATGTCTTGCCGCTATGCTTTGCTCTTAAGTGCGTATTTACAGAAAAGATCCATAGCTAGAGAGGGTAGAACCAATAGAGAGAAAACAGAACCTTTTAGCGTCGTCTATAGACGTTTTGGAGGGTGATTATGTTATTGGGATTACTGGCGAGCTCCTCAAATGGCATTTGATAGAGTAATAGAGAGTAGCGGCACTTGACCGTTAGCGTGGTCCCCGAACCCTTTCGCACTTGACCGGTGGTGATTTGCACTTGTTAGCGTGGTTGGGCCGTAGCTCGCTTGAGACATCGTGGAGACAGTTATGCTTCTAAGCCAATCAATCTTGAACCGTGGAGAAGTCCCGATTGAGGAAATAGAAGTCTTTGTTCGTGCATCAGGTGATCGAGATAGGAGCGAGGTTTACAAAAGCTTTGTTTATTCACAATTCTACTGGTTGCTGAGGTGCACCAATTCAATTCGCCCCCCACTTCAAGGACTTAGGGATTTCTTGATTGTTTATTGAGTTAACAAAAACAAGACTTATTGGCTTGATGTTTCACCATTGAACGCGGGGCTTTCCAATAAGAATTGATTAACATTGAACACTTTTCTCTTACGCATACTTCAACTTTCAATATGACCTCCACCCTCATACCTATAAATTGAGCCTTTTGAAACTTTATCTCCCTTGGACTGGACCTTGGAGAACTTATGCCCTAGATAGAAAAAGAAACTACAGCCTCTACCCTACTTGGTAAACTAGCCTTTTCAACAACATACATACACTTGGTTTGGACTTGACTTTGGTTCCTACTAGACCTTTTAGCCCTGGCTGGACCACTTGAGAATTTCATCCCTTATAGGAGGAACCAACGATAGACCGGGGATTGGGATTGGATGGCAGAAAAAAACCTTACTTACCCGCTACGCTCCTTTCTTAACTTCTGTGTTTCCTAACTATATGCCCTCTCCTTTAGTCGAGAGTTCGGCAAGCTCACCCTAGACCACTTGGATGAATGAAGCGCTTAGTTAGGAGAAGAGTACTGTTATTAACGGCACTTACTTCTTGAAAAGAATGACAGGGCACGTCTAATTGTCAATCGAATATCGTCCCAATTCCCATCAAATGATAAGAAAGCATAATGACATATATAATTCGATATCTCTCTTTGTATACGATATTCTTCTATTTATGAAATAAAGTCAATTCATTTTCCTTATTGGGTGGGTGGTTGTCTAATCTAAAGGCTGCTATATATTCATTCTATCCGTGCCTCTCTCTATTCCTTCCGTGTGAGTACGTGTTCCTTCCTATTGTGAGGCCATGTAACTAATCCGTCCGTGTGGGCGCCTTCTGTGTGAATACATGTATCTATACCTTGAGAGTACGTGTGGGCTATCGTGATACCAGTACGTGTGGGCTATTGTAATGCCTTGATGTTCTCCTACTGTGAGTCCATGTTCATATTGTAATGCCGTGATGTTCATACGTGTTCGGATTGTAAGGCCGTCGTGTCACTGCACTAATCCGTCCGTGTAATGCCTTCCCTTCCCCCTTCCATGCGTGTGAGTAAGTGTATCTATTCCTTCATTTGGTGAGTATGTGTATCTCTACGTAAAGCTAATAAAGGTAAGTGACTACATGTGATCTTGCTTGCCTGTTCAACCAGTCAATATATGAAGTTCCTAAATAAGTAATAGGGTGCTTATTGTGTTTCGGTAAGTGATATCCTAATCGGCATGTAAAACAATAATCCCATAAGTAAGAGAAGTGAAAAAAAAAGTTCAATCTCTCAATGGCCCATTCCCAAACACTAACCCAGTCAAGAATATCAATCAATTCTGGAATGCTCATGAAATAATGAAAGTAATCCCAGCACTGTTCCATCTTGCCCACAACGCCAAGGCAAGTCATTCATCAATTCCCCAACGCCAATGCCAGTATTGGATTTCATCCCATCCCCAATGCCAAGGCCCAGGAAGGACTCAATCCTACAATGCTAACCCAGTAAGTAAGCCAATTGAATTCAACAACGCCCATTCAATAAGTCATACCAGCACTGTCCCATTCCCCAAAGCGAAGGCAAGATGAAATCCCATCCCGCAAGGCCCAGCACAGTCAAATCCCTCCCCCAAAGCCGAGTACTGAATAAATTCCCCAACGGCAAAGCAAGTAGTAAATGAAACAAGGCCAAGTAAGTCGTTCTGACCAGCGAGTCAATTCAAATGCCAGACAAGACCAGTAAATCGTAACTAAAAGTGTCCCGTTGAGAATCGCTTCCTTGTTGCTTGGGTTGCGGATTGAGTCTACCTGATGCATCATAGAAAATAGATAGCTTCGTGGGTTGCGAATGGCTACCTGGCCCATCAATCTAGAATGCCTTTCTGTTCCCCCCAGTGAAAGGTATACTTGGCTTGCTGGGTGGGTTACCGCTATATAATGGCTTTAAGGGTTCCCCATCGATACCAGTTCTCTAAGTATCTCTTCCTAGTGTAAGGAGGTTAGTGTGTTGAATAAGTAAACGAACTGAGCGTGTGTTGGATGATGCCCATTCGGTAATATCAGGTCTGACGAGCACTGTCCCATCGCATTCCCGAACGCCCAGGTAAGTAATCCCTCCCCCAAAGCCAAGTACTGAATCAATCGCATCCCGTAACGCCCCACTCCACTGTTGTAAAGATTCAATGAAACAATGCCCAGTAACGAATATAAGTGCTACAAAGTTCCACGGTACAGGTCCCATGAAATCGTGAATCCTGCCCTGCCCAGGCAAGTGAAAGAGTCAATCCAATCCGAAAGGCCAAGTAAATAAGTAATGGCAGCCCACCCAGTGACTCATCAATCCTGTCCCTTCCCCCCAGCGCCAAGGCAAGTAGTTCATCCGTATCCGAAGAGCAAGTCAAGTATTTCCTCGCCCAACGCCAAAGCAAGTAGTAAATTCCACAACGCCCAGTCAATAAGTAATAGCACGATGCCCATTCAAAAATCTAATGAATAGCAGCACTGTTCCTTCCATCCCACTGACTAACCTACTAGTTCGCTCTAAACCAAAGTCATAGTGGTACGATTGTATCTTGGTCTTTATCCTGTCCCACGGATACCGGTTCGTGTCTATTTAAGTCATGCTGGACCCACTGCTACTGGTGCGTGGGGTGAGTTCGAAAAGAATCCCACCTACCTTGCCCGGATGTGTAATTGAGAATCCCTTTCTGGGTGGCGCATGAATTCTAGCTGGGCCCGCCCATAGACCTGTCCCTGTGAAAGTAGACCACCTACCTTCCTTCCTTCCTTTGTTAAGCCTTCCTGGATAGGCCTCCTTTGTTAAGCTCCCTTTGAAGGCTCCCTTTCTTTGGCCCCCATTGGTTAGGTCGAAGCTAGACTGCCCCCTCCCTCCTCATTTGGGTAGGTATAAACAATAACTCATCAAGCACTTCTTACTTCTATTGACCCGCCTCAAACTCACACACTCATAATGGGTAATGATGAGACATCTAGATTGATATGGGCTGTTATGGGTTAGGATGAGATCCATGATGAATTGCTGTTGATCAATGCCAGTATCCCCATCTTTTTCTAAGTCTAAGAAAGTCAAGGTGACCCCGACTAACTAGGGAAACGAAGACGAGCTCACCCCTGGCATTTTGCTTCTAGCCTGGGGGAGAGCGTAGTACTGAAGTATTACCGTCTTGTGCTATCCAAAGTTTTTTTCCTTCCGGTTGAGGATGCGAAAGCAGGCTCGACCATAAGGTCCGGTAGGGGCTCGACTGTTAAGGCCGCCATCGATTTCTCGCTCGACCAAAAGGGATTTCTCGCTCGACCATAAGGGCCCTATATTCTTTAGGGGTCACTCACTATTCATATGGTGAGGGATTTCTCGCTCGACCATAAGGGCCCTATATTCTTTAGGGGTCACTCACTATTCATATGGTGAGGGATTT
>Ga0115842_100744_pt1 | contig 13205 bp, 16 predicted proteins | sample InSIn2SAF170_2_FD_83856 | JGI IMG/M metagenome (GOLD analysis project Ga0115842, IMG submission 83856)
TTCAGCGTGAATAAATTTGGGGTTTACGAGATCTTACTAACTCCTTAGCTAGATACCTACCCACCCAGGTATGTGTGTTATTGGGTAGAGCTTGAAACCAGCACGGAATCCCATGCTATGTTCCAGCTCAGCACCTGCCTTCGCGTCGGCGCTCAATTCGGCCAAGTTGGGGACGGCAACGGACATCTTCCGTAGTGTGTCATCTCTCTGGTTAAGGACACCATCCTTCTGGGTTGCACCGATTGCACCAGCCGGAACAACGGAGGATCGTCGGCGTCCAGTATCTGGGACGCCCAGGCCACTGGAATAGTTGGAGACACTCATGTGCCGTTGCCGGCCTTGCTCCTCATCGTAGCCACTCATCTTGGTTGTGGTGTCGCAAGATGATGTCTAGATGGTACTCGATATGATCGGAGAAGACTGAATGAACAATCAGCTTTGGGGGAGGAAACAACCGTGGGGTTGGTGCTTGAAGAGAAGAGAATCAACTGGGGATGTAGCTGCGAGGGGAGGATATATACAGAAGCCGCTGTGTCCAAGCTGCCCACAAAACAGTGCTAGCTTGATAGCTTGGGATGAACGATGTGAAGCCAGTCTCGATCGAAGCGCTGTGGGTATGGAGTAGTGCACTAATCAATCGGTCCTATCGAGATCTTAAACTCTGCTGCTCTTACCGATGGGGTCTCCCAGCTCGTGAGCTCAATCAGGCCAAACTTACGGTCAAAAAGGATTATGGTTTCAGCAGATGTTTGGCAGCGTTTGGTTGCTCGGTTTGCGTAATCAAATCGGTCCGCCGCTCAAGAACGCTAGCAGTAAGAGAGGTAGCAGAGCTTCTCTCGCCTATAGCGTGAGGTAAGGCAGCGCGATGATATCAGCGAAGCTGCCAGACAGTCGTGTTCGTGTACGAATTCCCAGAACGTGGTGTTGTTGACGAGCCATTGCGAGTAATCAGTGCAGACAATTTTTTTGACGGGGTTAGTAATTGGCCGAAGCTAGCGAGGACCTATCAAGGATGGAGCACTAGTGTTGACGAGGTCATCCCCACAGACTCTGCAGCTCTTTTTCTCGAGTGGGCAACGCTTGTGCCACTTCCCCGCACTTGATCGACCACACCCACAAAACGGATCTTCGCTCGGACAACCTACATCGCTCTAAGACCAAGCCTAGATGTTAATTGACCTGTGACGTTTGAAGACTGCAAATCACCCTTGGTTTACTTGACAGTTTCGAGTCGTCAGTTAGTGGAGTGATATTCCCTAGGGTACTTGCATAGCAAGACCAAGCGGCCGCAGGATGTGGAGATTGGACAGGCGACGCTTCAAGACCTCAAAATCCTCGTCTAGTCGGAGTCGCATCTGCAACGAAGCCACTGACGTTGCTTCGAGAATGCTCACGATGCTGGCGTGGTCAAAAACGTCGTGTCTAGATTGATGTCACGAGAAAAGCATTCGAAGACTCTTAGCAATGGTCATGCCACTATAATGCCTTGCGAGCCGGGCACCCAATGGGCACGTGAGCTCGAACAGCAGTCCAAACCATCGCACAACTCCAGATCGTCATGTCGACGCTCGTGGATTTTGACAACTTTTTCTGGAAAGGAAAGCATGACCGCAAGGATACTGTTGTCACGCACGCGACAACAATTGTTTCTAAAGAAGATAAGGCCGAAAGAGAAGGGCCGAGGCGATGGGTGGGCGTTAGATAATGGAGCTAAAGTGGTAGCTGAGATGGGGCAGAGTGGGCCTTATGCTGGACAGAGCTTGTGTACCCCACAAGTGGCTCTGACGCCATGGTTGACTCCGTAAGAAACTTGTTCCGCTTTGTGCACTTCCTCATGCCACTGGTACTCTACTACGTTCGTGCTCATCAACAGCGTTCTCCTCTTCATCCTTTTAGCTGTTCCATCTATACAGGTGAGAACCGTCTCCGGCTCTCTGTACTTCCATGGTGTGCGGTGACCTTCGACCGCTGACACGAATTCTTCTAAAGACATGTAAATGCAGTTGGGGTTCTTTTGCGAGTTGAATTTGCGACAATTTCTCCGGCGTAGACCTATTGCAAACCTGAAACCATAACACGCACCACGAGGTTGAGATCCACGTCACATCTACTCACGAGACGGACGCTCTTTTTTCCGTTAAACACTGAACAGCTTGTTTTCTCCGGTTTATTCTCCGATTGACAGAATGCAGAATCCTTTCATGTCCCCGTGATGAAGAAGGCTAGTTTTCTATATCAGGTAAGAAGGCTGGGACCCCCGCTAGCTTTTTCTAGAGTGGCGGCATCCAATCACTTGATGTCAAGCAGTACGATGAAGCTCCCATTGGCTTGCAAGACATTGATTCGCACGCAGCTATGCATCGGCCAAATTCTCGGCATTGATTTATGGACTGCCAATCTCTCGAAGTCTGGTAATATTCAACTGGGTGATCCGCATAGCCGTGTAGATGGGTTTTCGATGTGCATGATTTGTTCAGGGAGCTCACTTCAAGCAGTGGGCGATGCATCCCACTGAAGGCCATCCAGTAACCTCGAGAGGTTCGACTTCCACCTTACACTGTATATCGTCCTGCCCCCCGGGGTACCTGAGCTCATGCACTGCAGACGAGCAGCTAGCTACCCCTGTTCAGGAGAGCAGATCGTCAAGAACTCGAAAAGCAAAGCAAAGACATCTGACTTGGAGGTGATCTGACGTCCAGACGAGGCGTCGTTGCATCTCAGAGTACACCAGTTGGCTGGGTCTCCTTGGCAAAGACGGCTCGGTAGCAACCTGATGTTCGAGACAATTCTAGCAGAGATAGTGCGAGCTGCATTCTGGCATTGGTCAGACAATGCAAGGACTTGTACAAGCTCCCGAATTGATAAGTTTGACATAAGCGTAAGGTACACTCTGATCTCACGCAGTCATCGGTCGCAACTCCTATTCACAACGCTGACTCGTTATCCCAAAGCCGCCACACTAAGATAGGGACAGGAACGTTACTGTGCCATACGACTGTTAGTAGAAGGCATTTTGGCGTCGAATCCATGACTTTCGACTCCTGCCTCTAGACCATTTCCCGCCTCCTAAAGAACGTTTGTGCTGATGCTATATTGATCTCACTAGCGTATTCGACTGGCTCTTGCAACACGAACTAACAGTTAATCAGTCGATTATGACGCTGACGGCAGCGGCATACCGAACTCATCCGCATGATATTCACAGACGCCGATGTCAGAAAACCTACAGAACGACCTGCCTGAAATGGATATCATGAGAGAAGATCACAACGATGCCTAGTACCAGCGGAGGAAGTGGAAGTGTTGCGGGAATAGCTATTCACCATTGCTTGCGACTTGCTTCTGAATCTTAGTCGAAGTACTCACCATTTCCTGGAAATGAAATGAGCTTAGTAATGGGTTGTTTCGCTTCACATGTTCCTGTTTTTGCAAATACAGAGTACCAAGTGGAGCTTCTGTAGCGAGGACAGAGAAGTCGTTTGCTTTGAGGTCCTGTAGTTCCTACAGATGCAATTGATCATGTTCTGATGCAAATTCAACTCTCCTTCAGTTTGTGCAGTCCTTCAAAAGCATTACTATCCAGCACTTGGAGATAGCCACGTGATTCACACGTGGTACCGCGTGTAGCGCAGTTTTGTTAGTGTGGACGCGGCGCCAGTGTACTATTCGCTGTTTCAAGGATAAACACAGATACACAACAACAAACAATTCACTACAACGCACACATCTCGACCACTGTCAATGTTACGACCCTTCAATGCTGCTTGATGTTAGCAATTAGACCTGTCCATTCTCGCTAGCATTCCTCGCAATATTTGGTCAAATCTTCCCTTCTTTCAAGCCGGCATAATCGAGGGGTTGAACCATAAACATGGAGAATTATCAGAAGATAGAGAAGATTGGAGAGGGTTTGTTTCGAGTACTGTGACTCGTGGACTGCAGCACTAACTTGATTCAGGAACGTACGGTGTTGTCTACAAAGCCCGTGACCTACAAAATGGTAACCGCATCGTCGCGCTTAAGAAGATTCGTCTCGAAGCCGAAGACGAGGGCGTACCAAGCACAGCAATTCGAGAGATCTCCCTTCTCAAGGAAATGAACGATCCAAACATTGTTCGTTTATTCAACATCGTTCACGCCGATGGGCACAAACTCTACTTGGTCTTCGAGTTTCTTGACCTCGACCTCAAAAAGTATATGGAAGCGCTGCCAGTCGCAGAGGGTGGTCGAGGAAAAGCCCTACCAGAAGGATCACAAGACATGCAGCGACTAGGACTAGGCAAGGACATGGTCAAGAAATTTATGGCACAGCTTGTCGAAGGAGTCAGATACTGCCACAGCCATCGAATACTCCACCGAGATCTGAAGCCACAGAACCTGTTGATTGACCGAGATGGAAACTTGAAGTTGGCTGACTTCGGTCTTGCAAGAGCTTTCGGTGTGCCATTGAGAACATACACTCACGAGGTGGGTTGCAATGCATCTATCCAAGAACATCGATACTAACAAATATTACAGGTTGTAACTCTTTGGTACCGCTCCCCTGAAATCCTCCTCGGCGGTCGACAATATTCCACAGGCGTCGATATGTGGTCTGTCGGAGCTATCTTCGCAGAGATGTGCACTCGAAAACCTCTCTTCCCTGGTGATTCTGAGATCGATGAAATCTTCAAGATTTTCAAGTACGCCTGTCCTGATTTACCTCTCTCGTTTCCTTTATTCGGCTTGCGTACTCAGCTATATGCTAACATCTTTCTAGACTTCTCGGTACTCCTGACGAACACACCTGGCCAGGCGTGACCTCCTTCCCGGACTACAAGACCACCTTCCCGAAATGGAGACGCGAGGACACAGCGAAAATCGTGCCCAGCCTTGATGATGCAGGTCTAGACCTTCTAGATCAACTACTCGAATATGATCCGGCACGACGACTATCAGCAAAACAGGCATGTATGCACGATTACTTCACAGGTGGAACGGCGGCATATTCGCAGCGGGCGGTAGGGACGACAGCTATCAGAGCGAATGGCTTCCATTGAGATGATGGACGTGGTAAAGTTGAGACGATTTCGGCTTTGAATGATGACGGCGGATGCCGACTCGAATGAAATGGATGGAACTGGCGTGCTATAGAATTTGAGCATGAGTTATGGCGTTACGAGAAAAAGGAATTAGGTCTATGCACGGCCACGCAACATTATGGGCTTTGGCACTGGTCCTACAATATGTTTATGATTTCTGGAGGACACACAGAAGATTGCCACAAGGACGTACCTCAAGTTGGACACAATGAGGGCAAAAAGGGCAAGTACATTATTTTCCAGCATGTAACAACAGCTCAAGCATGTTTCGGTTGAGAGAATTAAATTCTTATACACGGCCAGACATCTTGTGAAGATCGTCCTGATGCCCCGCGAAATTGTTTTGCAACTCCCAGCTTGAAAGACCTGCATACCTTGTATACTGTACATACTTGTTTTGATCAGCTACAGGACAGAGCCCCCCAAGCCATCCCGCATATCTCCCCAATAACACACATACCTGGGTGGGTAGGTATCTAGCTAAGGAGTTAGTAAGATCTCGTAAACCCCAAATTTATTCACGCTGAACCGCTTTATCCAGCAGAACCACTAATGTACCATAGCTTTATAACGCAGCGCAACTCCATAGTTACATGTACACAATCACACCAGAAACGCCCAGTGCCTAGGTTCATGCAACAGCATAGCCGCTCACGCCAATCCCACACAGACTCACGAGGATGTTAAGAACAGTAATAAAAACTAATTAACTAGAGCCCCGATTCAAGTTCCATACATACTGTCTACGTAAATGTACCTAAGCAACAGAAACCGTGCGTATATATTGTACACGCTTTCACAGAGCATGCAGCATCGAGAAACCGACCGTTCATTCGAATATGAAGTTACTTTAATAGTACACTGGTGGTGATCTATCACGAGCCCGAGATTTCCATACGTAATGCTCTGCACGGTCTTTTCGCTATCAACCTACGAGCCTACCAGGTACTTTTTGTAGTAGATGCTGCAGGGGAGTGTAGGTGCCTTGCAGACGTGGTAAGGATTACTGAGATAGGGTGCGTCATGCTCGTGCTTGGAACACATGGGGGATATCTGCAGGATGTAGAAAGTACCTACCTTACTGTAAGGATTTTGGGATGTAGGGAAGAGGTTCTGGGGTTGATCGGAGTGTTAGGGAGTGTTTGAGAAAAGTATTGTGTCAGGTATGGATGTGCTGTGTGCTTTAGTAGGAGGAGATGAGTTTTTGGTTTGTGTTCAGAGGTGAAGATGTGGAATGGAAAGTGGTCTCAGGGAAGGGAGACTTCCAGGATACGAATACGAGTACAATTAGGTTTGAAGAATGGAATTGTGTACAATACATTGCTTATGGAGCAAATTGTTCGTGCAACTGTCAAAACAACCTGTAGGTTGTGTGCTGTACAACGCAACACCGGTTGGATGATCTTATACTGTTTTGGATACCCGACTAATATCGTGGAAGCGGAAGCAAGGACATCTGGATATGGGGGAAAAGGTAATTTCAGCTTGGTTGGTGTACGAAGGGTGAGTACCACATGTCCTCGCACGTTTTTGTCAAGCGTCCTGAAGGTCACGTAGAAGAGGGATGATTGTGTCACAGAGACGTAACCGTTGCACCAGGGGAATTACATCCAGTTGCACGAATCGACACACCGCTTTCGAAGTTATTGAAAGATTTTTCCTCATTGACTCGTAGACTTCTTTGTCCGGTGAGATGCCATCCGAAAGAACCGGATCGAAACGAGATCGGCCGCTAATGCACAGAACTTATTGAGCTCCATAATGACAATGATCTGGATTGACTTGCCTAGATTTGCTTGCCCCATGTATTGACCTGTTGTGTCACCTCCAGCAAAGGTTTGTCCTAACAGCTGACTTATGTTACTTCCAATGGGGCGTCAATTTTGCTGCGACTGAATAATCCACAAGACTGCGATCGTACGTCAGGGTGATGTAGCGGTGAACGGCACGAAATACCACAGCATGACCAAGAAAGAAGGTATCACCTACGGGACAAGGGAATTTCCTTCGACCATCGTACTCCAGCGCTGGATGCTCTCCCTCGTCATTAAATAATGATCAACCCTAGTCTTCCTGCTTGTTTAAGCAGCGAAGACGTTCGAGGCTCATAGCTCGTTATCCAAATCGTGCAATCGAACATGGAACTGTACGATGTTCGCTCGTGGACATCCAGATCACAACTTCTGTAACGTTTGCAAATGCTGAGGCCTGATTACGTATGTAGACCCGGTACGTGCAAGATCCCCAAAACGTGTGATCTTGTTCACAGTTGTGAGCTGTTAGCGGATGGAGTGTTAAAAATTGAACCCACTCTAAAAGAGGCTCCGGAGCATGCTTCGTGGATGTTGACCCTATTGCAAGACGGCTATCAACTCAACCATTGGTCCTTGGTCACTCCTGTTGTCTAGCAAAGAAAGACCGGAGAATTGAAGCTCGACCGCTACCATCTCTCTGCAAGCTGTAGTAAGGGGCAATCGCTCGTCCTTGTGTGAGCGGAGTTGTGGTTATTGAAAACGGGCGACCATGCTATCAACATTGAACACCCAGCATGCGAAATGGTACCTGGGAACGAATGCATTGAACAGGGATTTGGGCGCTAACATCTAGCCTCCCCGCCGGCCCCAGACCTACCCCATGTTTGGAACCCCAGACGCCAACTCGTTGCTAATCGATGGAAAAGTTGTCGATGGAAATCGGACGGATTGACGCTTACCTTTTTCATTGGCGAGCTTTTTGACCAGCGACTTTCCACTTGGATCCCCAGAACCAACTTCCATCCATGGCAAGTGTGCACGACCTCTTCAACAACCTCAAACCATTGTAGGACGATTGAACTCGATCAGCCAGCTTAAAGTTACCAAGAATTTTCATTACTTCACCATGAGCGTAGACGTTATTCGAAGTGGTGCAACTGTCGTAAGGTAAGAGGGCACTCTTTCAAGATGAAGCGAGCACAGACATTTGTCAACTGCTGAGATAGTATATCCTCTTGTGCTGGAACGTTGCCAATAAACATACACCCTTGTAGGATTGCTGACGTTGATCTTCATAGTGGAGGCTTGGTCCAGGAATCGCCCGAGACACAGGCTTTACGCGAACGAGCGATTCAAGACTGGTCAAACGAATCTGAGTTCGCAAGCCCATGGTCACCAGAACGAGTTCCGAAGGATGGAACATCGATTATTCTCAACATTCTTGATCTCATCTGCACCATATTGCAGGATCAACCAAGCAATGTCATCGACGTTGGCGCTGCGACCAATGCTTAACCCGATCGAACATCCTTGTGACATCACGCTCTTGATCAATATGTTTCTTCTTTTGTGTTTTCCTCTTTTCGAACTTGTTTTCTATAGGTGGGGTAGGGATCGTGGATTTGGCTGACAGGGACACGCAATAAGGGTCGGAAATATTTTTGCGTGTTTGTGTCGGTGATGGATTGGAAACCATTACTGATGCTGTTTTGGTGTTATGGACGGTGGATGGCGACTAAATATATCAGCTTCGAATCGAACGACCAACGTCTTGTGAGGCAATGCCTGCAGGTTTAGCGATTCATTCGAGAATGACGAGGCGACCACCCAGCGTGGCCCGACGCCACAAACTGGTGTTGACTTTCTTCACTCCTCACACCAATATGCCAGATGAGGAACATAACGATCGACAATGTCAATCAATTCGAGCCTTGACTCAAGCTATGGGTATGCCCCAGTCAAGGGCGTCGGGATATTCAAGACGATCGAAGCAGGCGGAGAGAAGCAAAATACTTGACCAAAGATGCTGAGAGGAAGGAGGCTGACACACGTGAGTGCGTGGTGGCCGTAAAAACGGAATGCAGTCACGCACTCGACCCAAGAAAAAAAGAGGAGCGCAAGCACGGCAGGAACTGGAAGGCTTTAAAACAGGGCAACAGACCTTGCAAATACTGCCAGCGATTGATTCCCATCTGCCTTAAAGTTGTTCGGGAATTGAGTGTGATTGAGAGCACAGAGAAAAGACCAAGCTCAAGACTCTTGGAAAGCACTTGGCCTGATTCAGTCCGGATCTGTACCCCACTTTCAGCTCTTGCCGAGCAACAGTCAATCACTTGCGCTACGGCATGCCACGCCGATTCTGTTTTGGAACTGGTCTCAACACAGTCCGGTGCCCCGATGAAAGAACGAACTTTGACTGGCTGCAAGAACCCTTAGCTACAACTTGCAGTAACATGCCTCACTCTTGGTTGAAAGCGCCGTGCATGCTCCTTCGCCGGAAGTTCTAAACCATCTTGGTTCGATCGACATATATGTCGCATCTCCAGTACAGGAGCTGCTGTACTTCATTCTTCACGATCTTGAACACCAAGTCCGGGGCAAGATTGAGCTCTTGTGTTAGACAATGAACTGATCCATACCGAGCTGGTTCGACAAAATACCCGGGACATGTTGACAACCACCTCTTCGTGTCGCTAAGTATCTCAAAGTGAAGCTGATCGAGATTGTAACACTACCAATGACCCAGCGTGGAATCGTGGCCTGTCATGCCAGCGTTGGTTACGCATAACACGTCAATTCGGCCAGCGCTTGCTCTCATTTAACGAATTAGGTCAGACAATTTGCCGTCAAACAGGCAGCATCGAAGTTGGCAATCCCATGTCTGCCAGTGGTCTTCCAATCACTCCATCGATCTCTGGGACACCCAGTCATGCTGTGGGATTGAGTGGGACAGCCATGTCCGTTGTAATGGTCGTCGATCAGGCGAGCGAGACGATGGTGTTGTGCAGGTTTGCATTTTGGCGTTAGGCGTTTGGTGTATGAAGGTTGTGTTTGAACAAATCATGTCATCTAACTCAATTGTAGGAGTAAGACGACTGTATTGGATGATTCCTACCAAGGGTGTCCTTAACCTAGTCTTGCAACGTTCATCCTCCTTCCAAATGTCCACGTATTCCTTGTTCGCACCCCTGCACCAGCCCAGTCCATGGGTTGGCCAGACATTGAAGGATAATCCAGTCCCCAGACACTCTTTACGCTTCCCTGAATACCCCTCATATGAGATTTTGAAATTGAGACCGGCTATATGCATTTTCAGCACGGGCCAAGAAGCGGTGAGAGTACATATGCTGCCACAGCACTAACCGCCACGTCTTGACTCGAAAGACGGAGCCACTTTCTGACTCGACTGACGGTATGACTGGCTTGAGAAAGCTACTTGCCACTGCCGCAGTCACGCTTTGGGGCAATTTCGATACACGACTTGACATTCGGCTCGTACTTCGCATGCACAGTCCTCCCTTTGCCTCGTTCCGCTCACGAAATACCCTGACAAGATACTGTACCTCGATGCATTGTTGGACACCAGGACGAATGTTTTCCGTGTATGATCAATGCATGAGACCTCTTCTCTGCCTTGGCCTCATTTAAAGACACTTGCTTCCTAGTCGCATGTATCTCACAGCTTGGCTGTTACCTCTTCCTCACCTTTTACAAACTTCAAAGCGACATCACAAATCTGCTCTGCTGCGCCCCAGCTCAATTCATACCCTCTACCACCCGCACCGTAACCATGAACTACCATCCTGCCATCTCTAAATTGCTCCGTTTCAACCCTCAAACCTCCCTCCCGCCAGGGTCGTCTTCCTACATTATCGGTAACAACGTCAAAGTCCTTCACATCCTTGACGAATTCTGGAAAGTATTTAGTCGCGTTCTCGAGTAACTTTTGCCTTGTCTCCGGCCGAGGGCGTGTCTCGGTGTCACCGATTTCTTTTGTGCCTCCCACGATGGTGCCGGCGTCGAGCGGTCGAGGAATCAAGAACGACCACATACCATCCGCACATTGCCGTGTTATGGTTTTGTCGTATTGGTTTCGAACCAGCACAGTTTGGCCCCGGATGTTCTTCATGGCGGAATCCGTGTCGAAGTTTCGGCCTGAACAATTGACTACAAGCGGTCCTGAGGAGTCGTTATCAGAAGTGCCCAAAGCGAAGGCATCTGTCAGGCTTTCAAGCCTCTGTGTAATAGTCTTGCCGCCATTGCTGATGAAGCGTTGCAGTAGCCAGCCACAGTAGATGTGAACGTTGACTACATAAGTTTCGTAAGTGCATGCCCATTTGACCTCACCTTGACCTGCTGAGATTGTCTTGCTGTTGAGAGCTGTTAATGCTTTGGAATCGAGCACTTTGAAATGATCATCCTCCGATGCATAGACATCGCCTGTCTTTAGCAGTAAATTCTCTTGTGGTGGATCTTCTAGCTGTTCCTCCGCTGGCACGATTTGAATTCCTGCTTCGGGAAATTGCTTAGCAATATCTTTCATCATCTGTGCCGTGCGGACCGCTAACTTCTTTTCGTATGCAAGCTGGTCGTGAAACCTATGCTGGTTCTGAGATAAATCGGAACCAGCACGAACTGCGTGAGGTAAATATGGAATGGGTCTGTAGTGAGCTCCTGCCCACATGGAGGCATAATCTACTGATGATGTTTTAGTCCTATCACGGGTCTTCATGGGGCTTTGGCTTGGGAACTCGGCGGCAACGATAGATATGGTTCTGTTTCTCGGGAGTTGCTGTTGAATCAGCGTTGCAGTGGAAAGACCAATGACACCTCCGCCTACTACGACGATATCATGAAGCTGCTTCGTAGTGGTCTGTGACATGTTTCTTAGATGCATCCTCTTATGTTGAACACCTATATTACTGATCGTAGTTAACGATTCTTTCGCAACCTACAATAGAGTGTTATTAATACCTAGTCAACCCAAGCTTGCGGATAATCAAACGAGCTGCCCACCGTGGAAAGTGAGGCAAGAGAGGGTCCAAGAATATCAGACTTGTCGCGAACCAGTTAGTATAGGTAGCATAATGAGTATAAATCGGTTATCTCCAATTTTGTGGATTTTGCATAAATTGCTGCTGCTTGGCACAAGTCAGGCAACGATGGCGGACCCTATATCCGATATCGCGCATGGACATTTCGATCACCAGAACATGGCGAACCAGAATACGTTGAGTGGCGGATTCTTTATCCGCCGATCTCCATCAACAACCAACGACCTCAGATGGATCGTTCGGGTGCTCCACAGGATGCTCAACAACGAAACGGTAGTCTCGCCGCCGATGGAAGTCAAAAACCAAGGTCGAGAGGAGATCCCAGCTCTAGTATCTCTCCTTCTGGCGGAGGAGAACGGCATATCGTGTGACGACTTGATGAAACAACTGGAAAGTGTATTATCACCTGTTGAACACTGTGCCAAAGACGTCTGAGTATCAGCAACACTCTACAGCACGAGGTACATTGCAAGGAGTAACCGAAAACAACGAGATCGCAATGTGAAGCAATTTTCAACTTCTAAAGAATTCTTTTCTTGGTTCATGCTTACATCACTTTACCGAGTGCATCTTTTCCTTCGATTTTTTTCGTTGCCCACCAAACTGGATACTCAGTTCAGTACCTTCGTACCTACCTACCACACATGCCCTTCGTTAGCACCCGTCTAGATGCTTTACAGCAAAACTCAAGCAAAAACGAACGATTTGAGACCTTCACTGATACCTGCTGACAAACAATCGACGATCGTGAAATGCTGACCAGCATCAGATTCGCCTCCTCAAAAAGCGACAAAATGACAAGACATCCGGGATTTATATTTCCGTGTATCGAGCACGTTCTAGCCTGCTATTCGATCGGATCCAGATTGCCTGTTGCTACTGGCATAACACGTTGGTCAAGTGGAGTGGTTTACCGTCTCTAGACCCTTCTTAGGACAATCTAATTTATTCGTTTTCTCTCACAGTTATGTTCTTCTTGTCCTACTTCGTCGCTTCATGTACCCCAACAGCTGCTACTAGTACAGGCGCAATAACTCCTCGATCACAGGTCAGTCGTAACACACTTGGCGCGGTTGTGTTTTTCTGCTACATCTTCGCTGCCCTCTTCTTCACCGGATACCTTGTCATTGATATCATACGAGTGTTTCAAAAATGCAGCACAAGACGTCACCAGGCTGACAAGCAGGCGGCCGAGTCTACCGAGAGATGGGATGAAAACAAAGCTGTAAGGGCTGCTATATCACTGAAGACACAACAAAATGGAAGTGAGGATTGTTCAAGTCGGCGAGCATGGGCGGCATGGTTCTCTGCTTTGG